>Ga0209611_10008720_pt1 | contig 15677 bp, 16 predicted proteins | sample S1TSphgellanicum_3_FD_187693 | JGI IMG/M metagenome (GOLD analysis project Ga0209611, IMG submission 187693) | Host-associated microbial communities from peat moss isolated from Minnesota, USA - S1T2_Fc - Sphagnum magellanicum MG (SPAdes) (version 2) | ecosystem: Host-associated > Plants > Peat...
TCTTGCGAATGGGCTCATCGCCACGCGTTGAGGCACACGTCGATCACCTTGATACCGGCCCACGGCAACATCATCCCAACCAGTCCGAATAACAGCAACCTACTCCGCGACAGAGACGAGGCGGAGTTGCGCTGCGCTTTCACCCCCAGAACCGCCAGCAACAACAGCGGCCCAACGACCACAGCAGTGACGATCACGCCTGACGCGATCGCGCTTCGCGGGCTCGTGAGCTTGGCGACATTGAGCACGTTGAGCGCCGGATAAGTTGCGCCGAACACCACGGGAATGATTGCAAAGTATTTGCCCATGTCGGCGGCCAGGCTGAAGGTCGCGAGGGAGCGGAGCGTCGCTCGCATCCGTTGGCCCGTCTCGACGATCACGATGAATTTCGTGGGATCCGAATCGAGTGCTACTAGATTGCCGGCTTTCTTGGCCATTTTCGAGCCGGAATTCATTGCCACCGCCACATCGGCCTGCGCCAGCGCCGGTGCATCGTTGGTCCCGTCCCCGCACATGGCGACCCGGTGCCCTTCCTTCTGGCATTGTCGAATGAACTCGCACTTCCTGTCCGGCGTCGCTTCGGCAAGCACGTCGTCCACTCCAATTTCGGCGGCAATCGTCGCCGCGGTCAGAGGATTGTCTCCGGTGACCATGATGGTTCTGATGCCCATCCGGCGCAGTGCCTCGCAGTGCTCGCGAATGCCCGCCTTCACCACGTCGAGCAGTTCGATGACACCGAGCACTCGCCGACCGTCGGCGACCACGAGCGGTGTCGCACCCGAGCGCGCTACCCGCTCGACGATCTCATTGACTGCTGAAGGCCAGTCTCCCCCTGCCTCCTGCACGAAGCGGCGAACTGCATCTGCAGCGCCTTTACGCAGTTTGCGGTCTCCGACGTCGGCCCCACTGATGCGTGTCTGGGCGGAGAACTCATGAAACGTCGCCGGCTCTGCGGAAAGATTCCGGGGCTTGGAATCTCGCGTCTGCGCCACGAGCGCGACGATCGATCGGCCCTCGGGAGTCCGATCGGCCAGGGAGGCGAGGTGCGCGGCCTCCTCGAGGTCGTGGTCAGCGATCCCCGCTGCTGCCCAAAATGCGACCGCACGCCGGTCGCCGCGTGTGATCGTTCCCGTCTTGTCGAGTACCAGCACGTCTATGGTGGCCGCGGCTTCGAGCGCCCCGCCGAGACTTGCGATCACGTTGGCGCGCATCAACCGAGCCACGCTGCTCATGCCGATCGCAAACTCGCACGCCCGGGTAGCGGAGGGAATGATGCACACTAGCAACGCGATCTGCGCCGAGAGCGCCAGAACGCTGTCCGCCGCCGCACCTCTCGACTGCGAGTATTGCGCGCTACCCAGCAAAAGCGCGACGGTTGCCGTGACCAGCAGCATGGACAAGGCAACCTCCGTTGAGGAGCGGGAGCGCCGGGTAATTTGTGAGACCGAAATCATGGGGTCGAAGAAGCCTTCACGGCTCCTCACGCGAACGACGAGCCAATCTGAGAGCACATGGGTGCCGCAGCGCACGCTCGCCAAGTCTGGAGCCGCCGCACGCAATACTGGTGCCGACTCGCCGGTGATCGCGGCTTCACTCACCGAGGCTACTCCGTCAACCACCGTGCCATCGGCGGGAATGACGTCGTTCGCCTCAACCAGCACTAGATCACCGCGCCGCAGCGTGTCCGCGTCGACGAGACGATACTCCTTGCGCCCGGGGTCGAGCAGTCGCTTGGCGTGCAGAGGGCCGCCAACCGACCGCAGTGCCGCCGCACGCGCCTGGGCCCACTCCTCGGCGAGGGCTCCAACAAAGTTCGACAAAACGACGCTCAGCCACAGCCACGCCGCAACCGTCAATAGGAACCCCGGATGTGGGACATCGATCGCTGCAGAGGCCATAACCAATCCGCCGATGGTCGCGACGATGCTGCCGACGTAAACCCCGAATGTTGCAGAGTTTTGGAACTGCTTGCGCGGGGCGAGTTGCGCCAATGCATCCCGGAGTGCCGAACCGATGATGAGACGGCTCCGAGCGCCGGTGGGCGGATTCTCGAGGGGCGCAGTTGCGTTCACGCCAGCATGATACTACGCCATCAGTTTTCGCTTTCATGGCGAACGGCGCGTCGACGGTGCGCTGTCGATCGAGCCCTGGCATTCAGCTCCGCGGCAGGCAAGTAGGACAGAGGAGAAGAGCGACATTCGCTACTCCCGCGGCCCTTCGAGGTATTCTTTGTCGGAGACGTGGTCCATCCATTCGACGTTCTTGCCGTCGAGCGCTTCTTGCACGGCAATGTGCGTCATTGAGGTGGTCGGTGTGGCACCGTGCCAGTGCTTGTGGCCCGGCGGGCACCAGAGCACATCACCCGCGCGAATCTCGACGATGGCACCGCCTTCACACTGGGTCCACCCGCAGCCTGACGTAACGATGAGAGTCTGACCAAGCGGGTGCGTATGCCATGCGGACCGCGCGCCGGGTTCGAACGTGATGCTCGCACAGGAAACTCGGGCCGGGGCCGGTGCGATATTCAGCATATCGATACGAACTGTGCCGGTGAACCAATCCGCGGGCCCTTTCATCGATGGTTGCGACCCAACACGTTTGATTTGCATGATGTCACTCCTTTGGAGATTGGTTGCGCGACCGGTGGCAACGCGCAGCGGATGAAGGTCGGATGGGATGGTAGCGCTCGGTCCGTGACCTGATTAGAGCGCATATTCCAAATACACTCATGAATAAGATTCAATAATGGCATGCAATGACGCGGCGACGCCGTGGGAGACGGGGCCCATCAGTGTGGTTCGGCTCGTGGCCTTGGGATCAGCGCCTACCCCCTTTCCGGGGCGACATGGAACACCTGCTTCAAGTAGTTCAAGAATGTCACATCCTCGCAAAGGGTCTTGCCGGGATCATCGGAGAGCTTGGCAACCGGCTGACCGTTGCAGGAGACGATCTTCATCACGATGTTGAGCGGCTCGAGGCCGGTATCGTTGGAAAGATCGGTGCCGATTCCAAATCCCACCTGTACTCGATCGGCATAGCGCTCATAGAGCTTGAGTGCCTGCGGGAAGTTGAGGCCGTTCGAGAACACGAGGCGCTTGCCGTGCGCGTCGATCTTGAGCTTCTTGTAATGGCCGAGAGCCTTTTCGGCCCAGACATCCGCATCGCCCGAGTCGTGGCGCATGCCGTCGAACAGCTTGGCGAAATAAGGATCGAGGTCGGCGAGGAAGGCATCCATGCCGATCACATCGGTGAGGGCAATGCCGAGGTCGCCGCGATATTCCTGGACCCAGGTTTCGAGCGCCTTCTGTTGCGAAGCCTTCAACTGCACGCCCACCGCCTGAAAGGTTTGCAGGTACTCGTGCGCCATGGTGCCGAAGGCGGTGAGGCCGTAGCTGCTCGCGAGGTACATGTTGGAGGTGCCTTTGAAGAGCGTGGGCAGCCGCGCGGCGAGCGTCGTCACGACCTCCTCCTGCCAGGCGGCGGAGAAACGGCGGCGCGTGCCGAACTCGAAGAATTCGAATGGATGCGCCTTCGGGCGCACGAGGGTCATGAGGTCGGACTCGAAATCCTCCATGAGCGTGATCTTGGCATCCAGGCGCCGGCGCGCCTCGGCGAGCGCGGGCTCTCGCTCGAAGCCGCGAAAGTAGATCTCGTTCACGATCGAGAGGACATAGATCTCGAACGGGCTCACGTGGATCTGCGGCCCCTTTGCGATGATCGCGAGGTCATCGCCCTCGATGCTCGTGTGCAAGTAGCGGCGCTGGAGCGGAAAGATGCGCAGGAAGTCTATGAAGTCGCTCTTGAAATAGCTTCTCTGCGAAAGCCACGTGAGATCGTCCTCGCTGAAGCGCAGGCTGCAAAGATGATCGAGCTGATCCTCGACGGCGCCTCTGATTCGCGCGAGGGGATATTGCGGGGTATTGCGGCAGACAAAGCGGTACTCGGCCTGATTGCTCGGGTAGTGGTGCAGAAAAGTCTGCCACATGGTGAGCTTGTACAAATCCGTGTCGAGCAGCGAGCGGATGACGGGGGTGCTGTTCACCGCGAGCGGCTCCGTTCGTTCAAGAGCCTCGAGGCCAGAGCGCTCGTCATCACGCGAGCCCCGGCCTTTTCGGCTTCGACCAGGAAGTCATGTCCGAACCCTGCGACCGGGCTCATGCAATCCTGCAGCAGAATCACCCGCTCTCGCTCAGCGCGGGACAGCGCGGCAAAGAGATCGCGCAAGGTCGCGGCGACGCAGTGGCTCAACGCTTCGCCGGCCACAAACAGCAGACCATCGGTCGGGGTCGCCGCCTCGAGAAGCTCGCGATTGGTCTGGGTACGCGCATCGTCGGCGCGCGGAACCTCGGCGCGCACGGCGCTGTACTGCTCGGTCAAAGGGTGCTGGCCCTTCAAGATCTTCAGGGCATTGCGCTGCTTGAGCTCCTCCCAGGCTGCGATCGCGCGACTCAACGGGGCGCAAATTCCGTGGCCCCAGGTACCGACGACGCAGTGGACCGGCCACACCATCAGGGTGTACCGTCCGGCGCCCTCCAGGGCATCCAGGTAGGCGAGGACCTCCGGAAGCATTGCCGGATTTCGAGGTAGATACGCACCGGACCTCACTTCCCGGGCCGTGACCGCCGTGAACGGCGCGACGGGGGCACCGGTTCGGTCCTCCCAGAAGGTGGTGCGCTCGATGGCGACCGTCGGTTGGGAGTCCAAGGTCACGATGATGTCGCCGAAATCTTCTCCCGCCTTCTCGAGAACGGCCGCCAGACGATTCAGGTCCCCTGATGCCCCCGGCACGGGCAGCGCGGCGCCCTCGACATCGCAGAAATCATTTTGCGGGTCGATGATCAAGAGCTTGTCAGACATCGGTATGGCTCTCCACGTTCAGTCGACATTAGCATGCTTCGTGCAATTACGCACGAACGTATGACGGCTGTTTGGCATGTGCTCCCTGAGAGATTTGTGCCATGATAGTGCAAATGCGCACGAACAACGTTGAGGACTGATCGTGATCACCACCCAGCAGCAGCCCTGCGTCACCGTCGATCTGGTGCTCCTGACTTTGAAGAACGATGAGCTCTTGGCCTCGCTTGTAAAGCGCGATCACGAACCGCTTGCCGGCGTTTGGACCCTGCCGGGTGGGCGCGTACACCCCGACGAGGATCAGGACGCGCTCGGCGCCGCGGTCCGCATCTTGAAAGCGAAGGCAGGGCTCACGAGCCCCTATCTCGAGCAGCTCCATACCTTCAGCGGCGCGCATCGAGACCCCCGCGGCTGGTCGGTATCGATCGTGCACTACGCGCTCGTGCCTTATGCGAGCGTGCAAGAGCGCGGCAATGATCGGCTGTGGTGGGTGCCGGTCGAGGAGTGCCGGTCTCTTCCTTTTGACCATTTGTCGATTCTGCGCCTCGCCGTTGCGCGCGTGCGCTCCAAGACGCTCTACTCCTCGCTACCCGTCCACCTCATGCCGAAGACCTTTTCCTTGAGTGAGTTGCAGCGGGTCTACGAGGTGTTGCTCAGAGCGCCGCTCGATAAGCGCACGTTTCGCCGCCGGATCGAGGAGCTCGACGTAGTCGAGCGAGTGCCGGGACTGCTGCAGAAGGACGGTGCCCATCGCCCGGCCCAGCAGTATCGCTTGAAGCCCTTCCGCGCTCACGCACTGGCCACCGCCGATAGCAACTTGGCACTGCGAGCCTGAAGCGCCCCCAAATGGGGGGTTGCGTCCCGCCGCGATTTTTCGGAACGGACATTCTTCGAGATCGTTCAGAGCCGAAGATACGGAGGTCCTTTGCAAGTGAAAAGACCGGCGATTGGTTACGTGCTGATGGTCATGCTGGCTGGATGCGCCGAGTTCGCAGAACATTCACGGATCGTCAACGGCCGTGCCCTCCGGCGACTCTCGACCCCTCCGCGTCTTGCGCCAGGGGCGACGCGTCTGGGTGCGGTTCCGTCGGAGCCATCCGGGCGGCCGATTCGATTGCCTCCCACGGCAGCTGGTTCTCGGTGTCCCGGGGTTCGCAGGCAGTGACATCGATGCTGACCATACACCGCACGGTGCCGCCCCCTGTGGCAATCGGCACCGAAGCGAACCGACGGGAGAGCTTGCGCGCGAGTCGCTCGGCGGTCTCGAATCTCGTGCAAGGAAGCACGACCACGAAGCGTTCTTCGCCTACTCGCGCAGACCAGTACGATCCTTTGCGCAGGCACTCCGAGACGTCGGTCGCAAGGGCGCGTAGTGCGTCGTCCACGGCCGCGTAACCGGCGGATGGCGAGACGTGTTCCTGGGCGTCTATCCGGCATTTGAGCACGGCGAGTGCTCGATGACTGCGCTGCGCACGCCGGATTTGAATGGGCATCTGTTTATCAAAATCTTTGAGATCCTGGCCATTGTTGAGCGGATCCAGGAACAGTAGGTCTCGGCCCGCTGCGGCGCTGTGAGCGGCTGCGCGCTGAGCGGACTGAACGCGACGACCCGCGTTCATCTTGGCGAGCAATTCACTGGCAGGAGCCCCCTTGACGATGTAGTCATCCGCTCCGGCTTCGAAACCGGCATATCGATCCGCGCGGGTGTCCATGACCGTGAACATCAACACATAGGGTAAGCGCTGGGAGAACTCCAATCGCACGAGGCCGCAGAGCGTGAGCCCGTCCACGTCCGGCATCTGGACATCGGTGAGCAGGATATCGTAGGTCTCTCGTCGAAGGAGCCGCATCGCTTCCCGTCCGCAATCCACGGCGTCGACCGAATAGTTCGCTGTTTCGAGAACGGATTTGAGGTAAAGCCGCATCATTTCGTCATCATCGACGACCATGACTCGGCAGGGAGGGGGTAGCGCTGACTCGGCACGTCGGGTGGGTTCCAACGGCGGTTGCTCCAGGGGGTCTTTTCGCAGTGCGAGCATTGAGATTCTCCTTACCGATGGTTTGACGGGGATCCGTCGGGTGCCGGTCGCCAACTCGAGAGAAAGCGTAACGACCTCCGACTGCCGGCGCCGTAGGGAGACGGTGACGGGTCGGTGTGCCCGATTGAGAGCTGCGTCACACCGTCGTCAACTCGTACTCGAGAGCCAGGCGGATCAGTTCGGCCCGATTGTGCACACCGAGTTTCACCATGATTCGATGCCGGTAGGTATCGACCGACTTGGGCGACACCCGTAGTGCTCGACCGATCTCGGCGCTCGAGGATCCCTTCACGAGGTAGCCCAGCACCTGCCGCTCCCGCTGGCTCAGGTGCTCGAGGTGACCCGCCGCACGCCGGGGAATGCTCTGTCCGCCAGGCGACATCGACCGAATCCCGGGACTCACGAAGATCCGGCCCGCCTCGACAGCTGCGATCGCGAGCACGAGGTCGGCACCCGCGGAAGTCTTGGTGACGTAGCCGCGAACCCCGGCGTCGAGCGCCCGATGCACATGGTCCGAGGTGTGGCAGCCCGATAGCGCGATGATATGAGTGAGCGGCCGTTCTGCAAGAATATGTCGTGACGCATCGAGTCCGTTCATCGCCGGAAGCACGAGATCCATCACGATGACGTTTGGAGTCAACGACTTGGCGGCTTCGATCGCTTCCTCTCCGCTGGCGGCGTAGCCGACGACCAGCATGCCGGGTGCCCGACCGAGAAGGGCGATCAAACCCTCGCGGACGACGTCATGATCGTCGACGATCAGGACTCGCGTGCGCCGCGGCGCGTCTGCAGCATCCAACACCGGCGCCAGGATGCGTCCCCGGGACTTCGGTGGCGCGTCCGGTTTGGGTGGCCGGGCGTTTTGCCGATGAGGTCGCTCCATGTTCCCTGGGTTGACGGCCGGGAAGCCGTTCTCTTGAGCGGAGCCGTCGCTCGAGCTCAGGTAGCGTGCCACGTCGCGCGCCGCGGCCAACCACGACCCGCTCCCAAGGTCAAGTCGCTGAGCTGACCGCCGATACCCCCGCACACGAGAGTGCACGGGGTGGCCGAACGATGGAAAACGGGAAAGACATCAATTGGACGGTGGTGCGCGACCTGTTCGGCGGGAACATGGCTCTGTTCCACTCGCTCTCGGCCCGTCTGGTTCGAGAGTTTGGTGAGTGCGCTCTGCCCGCCCATGTGGAACCTCATGATGCGGCTGCTGTTGCCGAGATGAAGGGTCGGCTGCACAAACTCAGGGGCGGTGCGGGCATGATCGGGGCCACCAGGGTCCATCACCTGGCCGAAGCGGCGGAAGCGGCGCTTGCGACCGGCCAAGCTGCTGCGAGCGTCGGGCCCTTGCTGCGGGATTTGGCCGCCGCACTCACGGCCCTGAGCGCGGAACTCGCGCTGTTGGCCGCAGCGGGCACTCTCGATGAGGCTGCAGGCGACTCGCGGACGGTGGATTGACGCCATCTGTTCTCCGGAGAGCACTATGGCGGTCCGATTGCGCTCCAGATCTTCCACCTCGAGCATCCCGACGCGGCGGGCTGTTGATGTTGGCTGAATACGCTCTCTGAGTTCAGGCATTTTCCTTCGGCATCTTCATCGACCTCCGCGGTCTTGCGAAAATAGCCGCTGCGCAACTCACGGGTTCCGGACCAAAACTCGCAGGTTGCACACTGTTTGAACACATTGGTGGGCGAATACGAGGGCATCATGAACCTCTGTCCGGGCGCGGATCGCCGCAGGAACCGATTCTGCACGATTCTAAGGCGTGCGGAGCCCAGGCGCTTCGCGAGCGCCTGATCTCTGCGCTGCGTCAGCGCCCGATCGCCGGCTCGCATCCGAAACGCTTGAAATCTCCACCCGGGTCGCCGAGGATACTCGAATGAGACCGACACCGACGGGATGGCCGCGATTCACGAGCGCGGTGGTGTATGCCGACGCAGCGGCCGCGATCGCCTGGCTGTGTGCTGCTTTCGGATTTACGGTGCGAATCAAGGTCGAGGGTCCGGACGGCCGGATCGAGCATTGTGAACTCGAGTATGGCGATGGCCTGATCATGGTCGCGGGTGAACGACCCGCGGGAACGCCGGGCTGGCGCGGACTGCTGCGCAGCCCGACGCACACGGACGGCCGCGTGACTCAGTCGCTCATGATTTATGTCGACGACGTCGAAGCCCATTGCGCGCAGGCGCGAAAGCTTGGCGCGACGATCCTCGAGGAGCCGCACACGTCAGATTATGGGCCGGACTATTGGTCCGATCGCGGCTACGCAGCGCTCGACCCCGAGGGGCAACTCTGGTGGATCTCTCAGCGTTTGCGCAGCCCCGCATCGGGCTCCGCCCCGCCGGCATGAGCGCGTTCTCGGGCTCATGCCGCCCTGTTGTTGCCATCGCCCCGTCATCGAAGATGCCTTGCAAACACCCCGCCATGAAGAGCTCGCTGCGTCCGCCCGGCCTCGCTTCGGCGCTCGTGCCCCGCTTCGCTTCGGCCTTCGTGCCCCGCTTCGCTTCGGCCTTCGTGCCCCGCTTGGCTTCGGCGCTCGTGCCCCGCTTCGCTTCGGCGCTCGTGCCCGGCCTCGCTGCGGCACTCGTGCTCGGCTCGAGCGCGGCGCGCGCCGACGCGTTCGACGATACCATCGGACTGTTCAAGAATGCCGGCGAAAGCGCGGTATTCTTCAAGAATTGCCATGCCTACGCGGTGTTTCCGACCATCGGCGCCGGCGGCCTCATCATCGGCGGCGCTCGCGGCAAGGGCCAGGTCTACGTCGCCGATCAGGTGGTCGGCGAGGCCGTCATGACACAGGTGAGCGTCGGCTTCCAGGCCGGCGGTAAAGCCTTCAGCGAGATCATCTTCTTCAGGGACGAGAGGGCTTTGGGCGAATTCGAATCCGGCAAATTCGAATTTGCGGCCGGTGCCAGTGCCATCGCCATCACCGCCGGCGCCTCGGCATCGATCGGCACCGATCGTGCCTCGTCCGAAGCGAGCCGGGGCGAGCGGGATGCGACGACCAACGGCAATTACCAGAACGGCATGGCGGTATTCACGATCGCCAAGGGCGGCCTCATGTTCGCGGCCGACATTTCCGGCGAGAAATTTGCGTTCACGAGCCGGCCCCCCGCGCAATAGTCTGCCCTTGTTGACAGGACAAGTGGCAGCGCGTGCTGGCGGCTGCGCCTCGCCGTGCTAAGGACTGTCCGGGTCATGATCGGTGAATCGCCAGGCACACAGGACTGCCAATAGCAGCAAGGGCACGAACCCGGCGAACACCCAGAAGCCTGCCGCCTTCGCGGCCGCGGGTGTGATGCCGTCGCTGAGGCCCGCCAGGTTCGCGGCCACCCCGACCGCGGCGGTGCCGACCGCATAGCCCACGCGTTGAACCGTGGTCTGCGACGCGGAGGTCAGTGAACGTTCGGGCGCGGGCGCGAATTTCACCAATCGGTGCATGATCGCCGGCCAGCACAGACCGTAGCCGAGCCCCTGCAATAGTGCGCAGGCAATGATCCCGCTCATGGCGCCCGCCGGCACCGCGAGCGCGAAGCCAGTCGCCCCCGCGGCGATCGTGATGACACCGAGTCGGATCAAGCTCACCTCCGGGTGAGGTCCGGTCGCCGAGACGACCAGCGTTGCGGCACTCCAGGCGAGCGCCTCACCGGCGAGGATATAACCGGCGATGAGCGGGTTGGTTCCAAATAATATCTTGAGTATGAGCGGCCCATAGAGCCAGAAGCCGGTCGTCGCGCTCGTGAGCGCGAGCACCATGAGCAGGCCGATCCCGACCGCGTTGCCGGGCGTGAGAATGTCACTCGGCAGCAGCCGTGCGAGCGCGCGCCGGTCCACCCTGCCTGCGGCGTACAGCAAAATGACTCCAGTGATACAGGCGAGCGCCGCACTGCCCGGGCCCGGGGCGATGCCCCCCACCGCGATCATCAGGGCCGCGGCCGACAGTACGCCGAGGGTTGCAAGGGGCCAGCGCGCGCAACCCGCGTGCCAGGTGGGCCGGTCCGCCGGCAGGCCGAAGGCGATCAGCATGAGGCAAAGGGCCTGGAGTGCAAAGAACCAGAAGGCCCCGCGCCAGGTGCCATGGTTCGCGAACACTCCTCCGATCAGGGGGCCGAGCAGGGAGCCGGCGGCCCACACCGCGGATTCGATGGCCAACAATCTGTTCCAGACCGTTTCGGGGAACCATTCGTGCATCGCAAAGTAGCACAGGGACAACAAAGCGCCGCCGCCGAAGCCCTGGATCCAGCGGCCGATCACGACGCTTGCCATGCCGGGTGCGGTCGCCGAGATCACGCAGCCAAGGGCATACAGGGCCGCCGCGCCGGCGAGGACCGACTTGACGCCAAGGCGAGCGCAGAGCAACCCGACGCCGGCTCCGGCCACGATCGCGCCGACCTCGTAGAGGGCGACGGCCCAATTGACGCAGGCAATCCCGCCGATATCGAGCACCATCGCAGGTGAGATGGTCGCCGTGACCAGGGTGTCCGCGGCGTAGAGCCAGACCCCGACGCTGAGCAGCGCGAATCTTCCGAGCAGCCGGCCCGACCAGAACGGTTGCGAGACCACACTTCGTCCGGTCACTGCGAACCCCCCGCTTGCGCTTCGACAGCCGACACGTTAAAACCTCAAGCTCACTTGAGGTCAAGTCGCCAATGGGGTCAACGCGCGAGGTCGAATCTCGGGTCGCTTCTACTGCAGCCGCGAATCGACTTCGCCGGGAGCTCACCGTCGGCGAAGTCGCCGCGCGCAGCGGCCTCGCCGTTTCCGCCATCCATTTCTATGAGTCCGAAGGGTTGATCCGCGCCTGGCGCAACGGCGGCAACCAGCGCCGCTATGCGCGGGACGTACTGCGGCGGGTAGCGGTCATCAAGGTTGCGCAGCGCATCGGCATTCCGCTGTCGACGATTCGCGACGCCCTCACCGAGTTGCCGGAAGGTCGCACGCCCACCAAGCGTGACTGGCACCGGTTGTCGACCGCGTGGGCACGGAGCCTCACCGAGCGGATCGAGAAACTGACCCGCCTGCGCGACAGCCTCACCGACTGCATCGGCTGCGGATGCCTGTCGCTCGCGGTCTGTCCGCTGCGCAATCCGCTGGATCGATTGGCCGCAGAGGGTCCCGGCGCACGTCTGCTCGAAGTCCGGCGCCGGCCTGCCACCGCGCGCCCGGCGCGCCGTCGGCGCCAGGGCTAGCGTTGCGCCCGGCGCGAGCGCCCCCTGCCCGCGCGGAAGACCCAGTGTTGCGCCCGGCGCGATCGGTGCCTGCCAGCGCGAAAGGCCCTGGACCCAGCGTTGCGCCCGGCGCGATCGCCCCCTGCCCGCGCGCCACCCTGCCCCTTTCAATCAACGCGGCTTCGTCGCGATGCCCGCAACCTCGAAATGGGCGCCACGGACCAGTTTGTCGACGCCGATGAAAGCGCGCGCCGGGAAATGGCCGTGGAAATATCCGCGGTAGACGGCATTGAACGTGTCATAGAGCTGCAGGTCAGTGCAGTACACCGTCACCGACACGAGATCGTCCATCGTCATGCCGCTTGCTTCGATCGTGTGCTGAACGGCATCGAGCACAGCATGGGCTTCTGCATCGGCGCCCGCCACGGCTTGCTGAGTCTTCGGATCGATGCCCACGTGACCGGCGACATACAGCGTGTCTCCGACCAGGACGGCCTCGCTGAACGGAGGCGCCGTATTGCCGGCCGCCGCGCCCGCCCCGACATACTGGCGGGGCGGGCCGTCGGCGAGAGCCGGCGACGCGAGCGTCATTCCGATCAGGCAGGCAACGGTGCGAACGTGCATGGACTCTTATCCTAAGCTGCATTGCCATCGATGCCCGATGGCGGCGAATCCCGAGCCTATCAGCATCGCGCCGGCCGTGCAGCCTCAATGCGCAGACCGTTCCCCGGCAGCGGCTGCCCACCGCACATGGCAGACCTCGACCGGCATACCGCGGGACGCGCAATAACGCAGCAGTCGCGCTTGATTGTCCTGCAGCCGGTCACCCGGTCCCTTCACCTCGACGAGCCGATAGCGCCGCTCGCCGGGCCAGAATTGCACGAGGTCGGGAAATCCACAGCGATTCTCGCCCACGTCACGCAAGATCCACTCGAACCAGAGTCGCAGGTGTGCGGCCGGAAAACAGCGCAGCGCGAGCTCGAGCAAATCCTCATCGATGAGTCCCCAGGCGAGGAACGGTGATTCGAGTCCGCGCTTCGCGGCGTGCTGGCGCCGAATCGTCGCCTGGTATTCCCCGCTGTTCAGTGCATCGAGGCAGGTGCGAAACAGCGTTTCACGGCGCGCGTAGAAACCTTCGCTGCCGAAGTCGGCCGGACCATGCTGAAAGTCGTGGAAAAACGCTCCCGCGATCGGTGCGAAGATGGCATCCCAGCAGAGCAGGCCAAACAGCGAGTTGATCAGCGCATTTTCGACGTAATGCACGCGGCTTTCGATGGCCTCGGCCTCGAGGCGGGTCCGGACCGCGTACTCGACCCGGCCGAAAGGGTCGGATCCGTCGAGAATGAGTTCGAAGCGGCGTATGCCGGCCCCGGCGGTGCGCGGATTGTCGGCGACGATGCCGAGCCGTCGATCGATGCGCGGCAGCAGCCGCAGTGCCCGCTCGCGTTCCGCGTCATGCAGCGGCTCGTCGCTCATCGCACGACAGAGCTCGCGCGCCGCGCTCCATTCCCCCCGACGAGTGAGCAGGCGCATCCTTCGCACCCGGGCGCCCCGATGGGTGCAGCACGCATACAGGCCGAGCGCCCTGTCAGCGTCACCGTCGCGCTCCCAGGCTGCGGCGATTTGAAACAAGAGTTTCTGGCGGCGCTCCTCGAGCCACGCGCTGCGCTCGATCCGGGCCGGCAGAAGCCCGTACGCGACGCCGGGATCCGAGCCGTCCTGAAGGGCTGCCCGGCAATGGTACATCTGTTCGAATGCATCGACGTGGGCGGCCTCCGTGAACGCCCGCGACGTGAATTGAGGGGGCACGGTCTCGTAGGCGAAGATGCCGAGATCCGCGAGCACGAACTCGGACCAGTCCTGGTGGAAGTTGCCGAAAAACAGCAGCCGAAACCGCTCGCACTGGCGTGCCGCGGTGAGGCGATGAACACGGTCCGGTGCATCGGCCCACCACACCGAGAACGGCTTGTCTGTCGAGTGCACCCCGCGCAGCCGCGCGACCCAGGCGTGTTTCGGCAGTCGGCCGGGGAGTCGGTCCGCCGCGAAGCAACGGGCGAGTTCCGCTTTCCTGAGCAGTCGGCAGAGTTCGTCGAAGCCCAGACTCGGGTCGGTCTCCACCCATCCGAGCGCGCGCAGCGGTGCAAGCGCCCGGCACGGGTCACCGATCTCTGCATAGGCGAGGCGGCTCTCACGAAACACCACGCCCTTGCGCATGACCATGCGCACGAGCAGCGCGCGGCACATGCGCGGCAGAGCGCGGAACAGCTGCATAAACTCAAGATCGGCGGGGCGCATGAGGTCCGCATAGCGCTCCCCGACGGTGCGCAGCACGACTTCAAAATTCGTCAAATAGTAAAACGCGTCCTTCGCGGCCGGCGCGACGCCGGGCCGCTCAGCGCCGGGGCGCACCGGGCGGCGCCTTCGGAACCGTGCGGATGACGGGCACCTGAGGTGCCGCATCGGCGGGCAGCAGTCCCGTGGCGCGCGGATCGTCCGCAATTTCGATACTGCGCGCATACGCGCGAAATCCCGAGCGCAGATAAAACGCGAGCGCATTCGGATGGTCGAGCGTGCAGGTATGGACCCAGAGGCGCCGGATCGGGCGAGCCCATGCCCGTTCGATCGCCCGATTCATGAGCCAACGGCCCGCGCCCTGGCCCTGCAGGACGGCGCTGACGCCAAAGAAGGCGAGTTCGCATTCGCCCTGCGTGCGGTAGTCCAATTCGAGCAGGCCCTCCTCCTGAGCGCCCGCCACGAGGGCGAACACCTCGGTCGCGCGATCCTGGAGGATCGCTTCGAGCTGCTCGAGCGGCATCCGCAGCCGCGAATGCCAGAGCCAGTCGGCACCGACGCGGCGAAACAGATGCCGATAAGCGGCCGCATCCGATCGATTCAGGGCTTGTAGCCGCCAAGGGCAGTCGGCAGGCTCCGGCCTTAAGGTCGGTCGCTGCAGCATTTCGAGTGACGTGACGACGGAGGCGAGTTTACCGTCGGGCACCTCACTGTAACCGTCCGGCAGCCGCATCAACGCGCCCCCTCGAGGCCGGTCGTCAACGGCCGACCACGGGCCAAGACCGGTTGGCTCATGGACGCGGGTGCCGGCGCGCACGCCGTCGTGACCCGCTGCGTACTGTTCATGGATGGCCCATGCCGCGAACGCGCCCGATGACTGTCAAGCGTCGAGACTGCGCGCGAGCGCCGCGTCGAATCCCTGTGCGCTCGCCGCGAGCGCACGAATCTCGGCCTGGGTCCATTCCCGGGACATCCGACCCTCCAACAGCAGTCCGGCGCGATCCGCATGCTGCTCGACGATATCGAGCGCATGGGTCGCGAGCAACAGGCTCGCGTGGCGCTGCTCGAGGCGCGCACGCAGCAGGCGCTTCACGACCCAGGCACTCTTCAAATCGAGTCCATTGAACGCCTCGTCGAGCACGATCAGGCGCGGGTCACCGATCAGACAGAGCAGCAGCGACAACTTCTGCCGCGTACCGAGCGACAGTGTATCGACGCTGGCGTCGAGATAGGCAGTGAAAGCGAGTTCCTCGGCGAATTCCAGCACTTCGGGATCCACTTCCGCAAGTCCCTTGGCGCCCGCATGCACCTCCATGCATTGACGCGCCGTGAG
>Ga0209611_10008721_pt1 | contig 15675 bp, 11 predicted proteins | sample S1TSphgellanicum_3_FD_187693 | JGI IMG/M metagenome (GOLD analysis project Ga0209611, IMG submission 187693) | Host-associated microbial communities from peat moss isolated from Minnesota, USA - S1T2_Fc - Sphagnum magellanicum MG (SPAdes) (version 2) | ecosystem: Host-associated > Plants > Peat...
TGCAAAGGCACATTTATGAATGATTATGATAAAATTTTAAATTATGATGATTTTAAATGTGAAATTTATGAAAGATTTGATATTTTTTAATTCATTATTTTGATGGGGATCAAAAAAAAAAAATTTAAAAATCTCTAGTAAAGACTAGGTCTTTTTTGTTTTGAGTGGTACACCTCTAAATAATTTCACCTTCATTCATTCTTTTCTTTTTTTTTCAAATTGAAATCTCCTAAATCATAACAATATCCCCTTTGCACTTTTGGTACCAAGAAGCCCTTGATGAACACAAGTGCACCTAGAAGGTTTTCCAATTTCTAAACCTATAACATAAGAATTATTGAATATTGAATATTTTATCATTAAGAGTTCAATCAAATCAAAACTAAAAGTGAAATTGGGGTGCATTCTTGGTGTTTTTGGAGAGCCCTCATTGAATAGGATTCTATGAAGGTGATTTTGCAACTTTTAGAACTAAGGTGTGACAAAAATACTGAAATTTGAGTAATTTTTATCTTCAAAAATTCAAAAACTATAAAATTTTATTACAAAGTCAATTTTAGACAATCAAGTGTGCAATTCAATATTACAATATGTGTTCAATGGCACATGCCACACCAATGTTTATTATGTGTGTACTGAAAATCTAATAAGATACAACTAATTACTTAATCATCTACATCCATACACATGATAGAAATACATGCACTTTAATAGCAATTTTAACAATGCAATGTATTTTGGCAATATTACTATTTATCACATCCAAATTTTGTCATATATTTGACTCTCCTACTAATAAACAATAGAGGGTGGACAAAATGCATTATATAGATGTCTTGTAATTTTGTCCATGGACTATTTATTATTTAAAATTTGATAAACTAAGTAAGTAGGTGGGTATGGTAGGTAGGTGGCTACTAAGTAAGTAGATGCATATAGATAGGCACATGCATGTTAGTACATAGGTAAGGACTAAGGACTAGTTGAAGGTTTGTCAATAGGTAGGTACTGAAACCACAACCTGATCTAATAACTATCATGGTTAGCTAGGGAATGGGAACCCAATGAAAACGTGTTTCTTGACTAGCCACCTTCAACTAGTCCCCTCATGGGACACTGATGATGACAACATTGTGCCCTCATGGAACACTGGTGATGACAACATTGTGCCCTCATGGAACACTGGTGATGACAACATTGTGCCCAGCTTGGAGAGTAAAGAAGAAGCAAACAGCCTACAGAGACGAGTATGAGGAGATCTGATTTGATCTGCACAGCCTGCACATTTCCAGTCATGCAGCATTTGGCTGAGGAGACCTGGCAATTGTGTTTGATTGTTGATGATGATCTGATGAGTACCTTTGCTTCATGAGTCATGACATGGATTGATACTGGATGAGATACAGTAAAGTTATCCATAAAGTCACCCTCTATTTCACCCCCTATTCCCTCTGCTTTGACCCCCCTTATCCCCTCTTTCAGTGGTATCAACAAAGTAAGGAAATTTTATTGAATAATGCTGAAACTCAGCATTTAATGCACAAGGTTCGAGAGTAATTAAAGTAGTGGTACAGGTAGGAGCAGTGAGAATATATGTAGCAGCAGTGGAGGCGCTCAGGAAAAATGAAAGAGGGGATGAAACTCAATTTACCACCAAAATTGGTGGAAAAACTAGTTGGGGTCCCACTTGTTTTGTTTCGTAAAATTTCATTCCCAGTTAAGCATTTGATGCCTTATTATGCCAAAACTGGCCGTTCTCACCCCCTAATCACCTGAATTTACGGATAACTTTAATATACAACTTTGTCTTCAAAAAACCCCAAGATGTTCGGGCATAGTGAACTAGCATTCACCACCACACCATACAGGAGGGATAGTATGTGGATAGAAAACATTTTTTCCATCATACTCCTATCCCATAATTAACCATTGCTAACCACGATGGTTGGCTAAGTACAAACCAGTGTTTGTCTAGTATGGACTTCTGAACATACTAGCTGATCCAGGTATTGGGTACCTTTTAAAATTTTCATAGCACCCTGGTTCTGGTATATGGTGCTTTTTAAAGCCTTCATAAACCACAAGTGTAGATTATTAAAGATCCCCCACTTAGGGTAAGTCCAAATATGACTTGTGTAAAGGGATTGTCACACATGTTTGATAACAATGTTACACATAGCTTCATATCCCCACTTAGGGTAAGTCCAAATATGACTTGTGTAAAGGGATTGTCACACATGTTTGATAACAATGTTACACATAGCTTCATATCCCCACTTAGGGTAAGTCCAAATATGACTTGTGTAAAGGGATTGTCACACATGTTTGATAACAATGTTACACATAGCTTCATATAGATGCATGCTTCAAGTTCTTGGTAACTCCATCAATGAGAAGGGCTCATATGTGTTTGAGAAGGAATCTTGAAATTGAATCACTTATCGATCAATATGTTGCTCAAATGGTGAAAAACCCACGTGTAGAAGCCAGCAAAAGACTGCAAGCCTGGTTCAATATTGTTGAAATGGGACATTATCGACGTCGGCATGAAGTAATGCTTCTAAGAGAAATAGATGTTGGTCAATCAGAAACCTCGTGTCACAATTAATATCCCATGGCCTACACCACTGTATCTCATTAAACATCTATTAGGATTTTGGTAGTAAATTATTTAAAATAAAATATTTTATTTATGTAATTGATTGCTCATGAATGAAATCTGTTTATGGATTTAAAAAGTCACCCATGAATATTTTTTCCATGTAATGGATGAAGTTCATCCACATGATTAATATAAACCATTGTCCATCTTTCATTTAGAATGGATGAAATTTATCCACCATTGTCCACTTTTCATTCATAATGTGTAGTTATGAAGGTGTTTAAAAGTCCTTTGGATAGTGGACCATATGATACAAGGTTCCTTGAATTAAATCCCCAAATGAGTATAAATTTAGTTAGTTCACCTCATTATTTTCAATATGTTCAACATTAATTTTACATATGATTTTTTGTTTTAACATAGTTTTGTTTTTCTCCCCAATCATTCCATGTTTTGAATAAAGTTTTATTTGATTATTTTTCTTACATACTTTGCAATCTTGTTTTAGATTATTGTGTATGTGGTTGGATTCAGATTTTGGCCTTTTTTTTTTTATAATTTGTCCTAGTTCTCAAATGCAAATTTTAAAAAATTACTTGTAATAATATTCTTACCCAAACACCTAAAATCTATGATTGAAGCTCCAAGAGGCCAACTCCATAAATGGATCACTAGGACAATGGCAGCTACTGAGATCAACAAGCTTAATGCTCCAAATGATATTGGAAATGTGCTTAGGTTTAAGGGCTAAAATCGCATTTTGTCCATGAAAGGATCTTAAAATCCACCAAAAGTGTTAAGGTATCATTGTTTATGTTAAGGATGCTTGCAAGTGGCCTTGATGGCAAGTAGCCTTATATGATGATTGAGGGCACTCAAGAGGCTACAACCACATGCCCGGACATCTTTACAAGTAGAGAGCTACACCAAGAAAATTAATGTAAAAACGTATGACAATTATTTTTGCTCATGAAAGGTTTATGAAATTGTCATTTGCATCCTTACAATAGAAAGGGGTTCATGACACGCGTCAAATAAACTTCATGATTTCATTCATGAACATGTATAATGTGTCGTGTTAATTGTGACCTATATATTACATCAATATTACAATTTGACATTAAATTGTGCCACATATTAGTTTGTACCACATGTTACATTAATATCAAATTGCAATTTTAGTGTAATGATCATGATTTTGCTTCAAAAACACTCCCCAGTTTTTAGTGTAAAATTATTGTAATTTTGTTCTTTTAAAACACCCTCAAATTTGAGGTGTAATTGTGCACATACCCATTTCATGGAAGAAGAAATATTTTTGAAATTTTAACACTCAAAAAACAACCCCAAAAATTTGTATCCAACAAAAGGTCTAGAAGCAAAAGAAGAGGCAAAAAAAATCTTCATCCACATCATTAATAGGTGTGTTTTTGATATTAGTGTACTTGCCTGTCAAGTTGGGCACTTGGCTACCTAATACTTACTAAATGATGACATTGTTTATTATATAAATAAATGTATTTAGAATTTTAGTGAAATTAAGCATTTAGTTTTATTACTTTTTTCTTGAATTATGCTACTCAACACATGGGAGCCCCAATTTTATTTTTTTTAAATTTTGGTTAATTTTTGTACTGCCTTGACAAAAAAAATTGGAAAAAAAAATTAGCGTAAATTGCAAAAACTTTGGAAAATTTTGCCAAACTTTTCAAACTATAATATTGGGAAAAACCCTTGCATGGGACTCAATGTTTTTACGGTGCACATATACTTAAGCTTTGTTATCAATGTTTTGAAAGTTTGAAGAGGATTCGCTTTCTGGTCTCCTTCTATTTTGTTTAAGTTTGAAGAGTTGTGTTCACATGACATTAATTCTTGTAGAAATATAATGTTTTAGGGTTCATCTTTTAGGCACATTGGTTCTTGCTTTGAAATAATTATACTTTAAAAAAAGGTAATTTTCAAGCATATTTTTCGAGAATTAAACATGAAAGACAAGTAATGATTGTTGGAAATTGATAGTAAAACAATGAGAATATAATAAAAAAAACATAGAATTATTATGAAGTTTTCACACAAATTATTACAAAATAAGATCGCACAAGTCATTACAAACTTTATGGTCAACCTTTGAAATTTGGCCTATTCTTCAATAAGAAATAAACATCATGTGTAGATGTTACTTTCCTTATTGTCACATGCACAAGGTCATCATGCCATGCAAACGTTACTTTCACAATAATTCGGGTGAACATTACATGCAATGTCTTTTTAAAACAAAGATCTTTGTTATTTTCTTGACAAAAGAAATGAGGAAGTTTTAGAAAAAAATTTAGTGTAAATTCAACTCTCTTTTTTTTTTGAGTTTCTTTTAGATTTTTGATGTAAAGGTTGAAAAAAATTCTAATCATGTGCAATGAAATATTTTAATTAAATTTAACTAAAGTATTTTATAATTTCAAAAGTGAAATGCATGAAGCACACATGTTTAGAATAAAAATAACTTGCAAAAAGTAATGTTATAGGATCTTGATATCCAAGGATGATTATATCACTTTCATTGCCTTTGATTTAATTTCGAGTTAACTTGATATGTAAGTATGATAAGTGTGTGAAAAAATATCAGCATTTTAAACCTTGTCTCTATACAAACAAAGGTTACATGAGTAGTGTAAAAAATACACACAAATTAACAAGTCTATACAAAATAGGACTTTTCAAGGGATGACAAAAAAACATATGTGATCAAATTTTAGAATTTGAAAGTTGCATTTTTGACAAATTAATTTCAATAAATTGGCACTTAAATATTGTAATAACATCATAGTCTAGCCATTAAGTGCAAACAACTCCAATTCAAGCACATCAAGAATGTTGTGAGTAGTCTTTTCTTCTAGAATCTCTCACTTTGTCAATTCTGTTTTGCCATTTTTGCTTTGTCATTTCTATGCCGAGTATTTTGGATGATTAGCTCCAAAATGAAACCATGTAATTGCCAACCAGAGGAAAAACCATGCTGCTAAAATAGAATCAAGGGTTTGTTGTCTTCCCCATTTGGTCAGTCCCACCCAAAATCTTCTAAAGATAAGAAGACGACAAAAAGCTAAATGTGCATGTAATACACAGTTTTAATGCAAGGATTTCAAGCAATTGTTTGCCAATGATTCCAAAATCTAGATGGCACATTGTGAGAGTTGAGTCGATTGTCAACATTCATGATGAAGTTTTTCCCAAAGCAATTGCTCATGGTCTAGAGCGGAGGACAACCAGATATGGAATTGGTGAAAGACAAGACGAGAAGGAAGAAATGGAAAAAAAATGTGCAAAGGTTTTGAAGATCACACCTAATCTATTTAGAATTTTATTAGCCTTTGCTTGGCAATATGTTTTACAACAAAGGTTATGAAATGAGTTTGTGTTTTATGATCAACAATGCTCAAGCAATTTTGTATGTTGTTGTATGCAAATAGAAATGTTGACAAAGCAAAAGCTTTATAATGGTGAGGAGCAAGAAGACATATTATAGTAATGTTTAATTGAAACATTTGGGGTGAAAACACCCAAACACTTTATTATTGGTAATAATGTGCATTCAAAAATTCAGCTTTTGGAACTTCTCACAATAGTAATGCATCGGATTTGTATTTGAAGGACATTGTCAATCAACTCAAGTAGTTGGTTTCTTGGTGTGTGCATTTCTTTCTTTCGATTTGGGTTTTGGTGTTTATGTTTAGTTTAATGGGTGCACCTCCTTTAAGAACCTAATCTTTGGAGCTTTTTTTTTAGCAAAAGATGCTGAAAGCATGTATCCTTTTTTTCTAGTTGTTTTACATAAACAATTTTGGATTGGAAAATCATGGAAGAAGGTGGGTTGGAGAAACCTTAAAATGTAAGAATTGTTGTTGTTGAGGCTATTACAAGGCTTCCTGTCAAATGTGATTGTTTATCTATGGATGCTAAAGAATAAATAGGTGTGGCAATAAAGATTCTACTTGTAAAAAAAATTACACAGTTTTTCTTCAAAGTTGTTTTCACCAATCAACATTCATTATTCATGTTTATGTGTTTGGGTTGGTGATTCTTTGGAATATTTAGGGCATAAACTAGGCCTACAAAATTGATGAGAAAGTTGTGCCTTGTAAATAAGGCGTGCATCCTTCGTACACTTTAGAGAAAATCCAATTTTTCTTGTCCCTTTGGAGCTTGCCACAATCAAAATCAAATCTCTTTGAACATTGACATCATCATCATCCTAAATAAAAAGTGATGCAAAGTCTATTCAGTAATTAAAAGATGAGCTTGGGTTTTTTGGTCTTTTGTATCAAAACATGAATTGCTATTCATTTAACCAAATTGTATTAGCATTCATTTATTTTCTTCCAAAGTTATGTCTATCATCAAAAGTTGGCTGCAACTGTGCATGCATTGATGAACCACAATATTGTGTGAACTGAATTTTTAATTTTTAATTTTCAAGAGAAACACAAGTTGTCATGAAACAATTTACACACCCATCATCTGGTGGTCCATGTGGTTCTTTGAATATGTTTCCTTGGCGGAATTGGGTTAAAGATGAACATACACCGAAGGTTTTCACTATATTCTAACTCATGTAATGTTCTTCATTTTAGAACACTTTTGGAACACATGTTTACATGTGGTTTTTGTAGATGACACTCTCATTGATGCTACACCTGATATATTTAGGCAACCTTGTTTCAATACTAGTTGCTTCTAGACACAAAAGACTCTGAAACTATCACATGAATTTTACATATTTTTTCCTATTATCCCCAAAATGCCTTGTAAGAATTTGTTCTATGAATTAGAGTAATCTTCCCTTATTGTACTAAACCAACAAAAAAATCCATTGGTTCCAACCATATTATTGTCAATCAAGTAGAAAAGAAATTTTGTGAAGTAAAATCTTAAGTTCCCTCAGCAAAAAAAACACCTTGTTCTAAATTGAAGATGTGTTTGTTTATTCCAAATCTGATTTCAACGAATGGAAGAAATTTCCATGAGTCCTATGGGTAGCATTTTTTGTTGAAGGAACATGGTTCACCAAGGCCAAGCTCATTGGTGCTCAAGAATTTGCATGTTCCCATGTAATGTGTGTTCCACATAATGTTGTTGTCCCCCACATTGAATCAAGTCTCACAAACCACTTCTATCTACTTGTCAATTGCCAAGGTGTCATTTTGTACCCTAATTCTATAGTTAAATGGTTTATGCAGTATTCTAATGTCTTGTTTAGAATGCAAGGCTTTGTTTCGACTATGCAAAATTTGTGTGGTTTTGCACCAACAACAATGTATGATATCATTATAGTCATTTCAAAAGATCTCTCTGCCCCAACTATGTTACATCTATTCAAGGGTTTGCCACTAGTGGGATGATCTTGAAAGGGTTGTTCAGCCTTCTCTTCATCCTCAAGTTTAACAATAGGGAAGGCTCCCATATTTTGGTTTCGAACTTCCTTAGATAGAATCTCTCCATCATATGGTGTTTGTGCATGCAGTTAAAATTTTGTAGTTTGCAACACATCCTATTGCAGATTAGTTTTTCCTATGGCACAAAAGATTATGTGAACTACATAGCATGCATTTTGATGTGCATGATTGCTAGTTTTCAATGCCTAGCTTTTTAATTCCCAAGTGTCAAGGTACAAAAGTATCAAAATTAAAAATTGACATGAATGGGGTAGGTTCAAGTGCATGCAAGGCAAATACCAATGATGGAGCTTCTAACATTTGATGATGAATTGGCTACTTGGTGCCATGAGGCATTTGCAAGGAAGGGACTATCTTTTGCACTCACATTATGTTATTGTTGGCACTGTCCTTGTTATGCTAACTAGGTTTGTGATTGGCTGCATTCTATGTTGGTAGATGTTATGTTAAGGAATCGCACTGGTCATCCATGGTTGGCAATTTATGCTGGAGACCTCACTGATGGTCGAAACATTTCAACCACGTTGGGAGGGAATTAAAAGTTTGGGGAGTTAGTGGGGAGGATTCCACTACGAGACAAGAGATTGAAGCCCATGATTATTAACACAAGGGGGGCTATTGTACAAGGTATGGAAAAGGACACCAATTGCCAGTTGCAACTCGATGATAACCTCATGGCAAGGTCTCGAGCTTTGTTTTGGTCAAAATAACAGGCATCCTCATAAAACTATTATGGTCAAAGTGTCAGATTGGATGTCTATGTGAGGTTTTGCAACTGTTGTTGTGCTACATTTGTTTGTTTGCAGCTTCATGTATTTGATTTTATGGTTTTGCTTCAGTAGCTCATTGGTGAAAAAGATAGTGACGTGATTATTGTTGGCCATGGAATAATAAAGACCACAGATCCAATAGTTGCACCTAGGGTATATCGAAAGGCGGGGCAGACAACATAAGAACAAGCCCTAATTTTAGAAGTTTAATTGGAGCATAGAGGCTGTAGTTAAATCTTGGAGGAAGAATTCATTGTGCATAATGTCCAATGTATTGAAGACATCATAAGGTTTAGTTTTGCCATGATGAGATCATTCAGGAGCTGAACAAATGAAGTTACAATGGTCACATTGTAGTAGGGAATATGTTGCCTTGAGTTGTATGGGATTCATGTTGCCAATGATGGTGGATCATGGTAGAATGTAGAAGCTGCAGGAATCTATGATCATTTAATACTCAGGGTTTTTGATCACATGGCTATTCTCCACATCATTGATGAGCAGAAGGAGGTGTTCAATCTATACCTATGAAAAATCAAGAGCAACAAGAGGAAGGTAAGTTAGCAAGGGAGAAGTTATTTGAGAATCTTGATGGTTGTTTAGGGTTTCCCCCATGACTGCAGCAATCCCCTTTGCTAGCACAAGCTTGGAAAGGAAGAGGTTTTGAGGGTTGCAACATGGGTAACACTAGTGGATGTGAAGGGCAAGTTGTACCAAGAGCTGCAGGAGGAGCAGCAGTAGTAGTGGTAGGAGGAGGAGGGCATTTCAGGGTGTTTTGAGGAAGCCAAGCATGGAGGAGGTGAGCAGTTCCGTTCATGCTTTTCTTGAGGACTCGAGAGTACCAGACATTGGTATGCAGAGTTGAGTGGTCAGCTGCAAGTCTTGGCACAAGGGCTCGGCTGCAGGTGTTCAGCCCTTTGCATCTGTTTCTGGAGTCTGCCATCATCCTGGACCTGATTTTGTCTGATGCCCTGTGGTAGGGAGGACCAAACTTTCTCTTCATCAACAAAGGTGGCGAGAGTCAATGCTATGTGGAGTGTGCTTCTACATATAGGTGAGGACCTTTTCTGGCATTGAACATTCATTCCAGGAGTTTGCTATCACTGGTGATGCAAATTTTTGAGTCAATAAAATAACAAGTCCTTATGAGGACTTCACTCAATGGCGAAAGGGTGCCATTTTGTTTTGCCACTTTGGTTCAATTGACTTGCAAATCTGAAAAAACCAAGACACTCATGTCCAATTTCATGTAGATTGATGGATCAGTTTCAGAATTGCTGAGGAGTTGCAGTGGTGGATGTAAGGGGAAATGGTGAATTGGGTCTAGCTTGTGGAAATTGGCAGGTGAGGACCTCATTTAAAAGTCTCTCTAGTCTGATGCTCTTTGACAGGCTCTGTTTCTGGTTGGGGACAATTTCATGTGCATCTAGATGTGCTTCCATGGCTCCAATTAGCAATTCCCGAGGCATCAGCCACCTAGTCAAACTTTGATCTTGGACATGTGGCAGGGTCCTCACAGGCTTTATGCCCCTTTTGGACCTGGTCCATTAGGGGGTGCAAAAGCACTAGGTTTTTCAGATGCTGATAGTGGAGGGTTTGAGGATGTTGCACCACATGACAGGGCACACCCATCTGCAATCTGTACAATGATTGCAGTTGACTTCAACAATGGTATTTATGAAGAACTTTTCTTCAACAATATTGGTGATAACAACCACTTATTCTGACAGGTGCCTGTCTCTCATGATATAAAGGAATGTTAAGACCTAGTTATGAAAGTGAGGGAACAGGTCATGCAGGTATTGCAGGCACACAATCCATTATTTCTGATTGCTGAAAATATGATTATTCAATGGCTGGATTCCTCGCTTCTTAAGTTTTTTTGTTAATATTGGAGATGCAACTTCCTATTGGAGATCTGCTTTAGACATTCTCCACTGAAAGCCTGAAGATTAGGTGCAAGCCTGGATGTGATGTGAGGCTGTTGCTACAATCATGAAGATGTAAAGGCTGATGGGCATAGACAATTCAATGATCTGGATGCAGGACGGACCTGGTAATTGGGTGGAATGTGAAATTGGGGATGTCAAAGAACCCAAAGGTCTTAGAAGGGGTGCTGCAGTGGCTGAAATTGATGGAGATGGCTGTCTTGAGCTCCTCAAGTAGGTTAACAATCATTACTTTTCTTTAGCTATTGACATATTTCTGGAATGACTAGATCTCTATTGACTTGTAGCATGTACAGCACAAAGCAACTTCTGAGGTCAGTAATAGAACGTTTTTGGATCCATTTAACTATTACGTTACTTGCCTCACCACTGCTATGATGCTAATGGTAGTGTGCATCAAAGATTTGTTTGAATCTTGTCTAACAGAGAAGGATTTAATCAAGTTTGTAATATATTTGCATTATTGGCATGTGATGCATGTCCTCAGTGGCTGGAAGGTTCCTTCAGATCCCATGTAGAGCTTTGTGCACAGCCTCTTTCATTTTATCATCCCCTGGAAATTAGCAATGCCTGGGTTCATGTCAAGCAACTCACCTAGTAGGTGCTCTCTAACTCTCAAATGGATGTCTGGAAAGCTAGCACGGAATCTTTACGTCATGATATCAGGGTGAAACTTATTCTGTTTGGGAAATTTTTGTTATCAGGGTGCACCTGCAAGAGGTGCATCTGTGAAGCTTTTTGATGAGAATGGCCATGTCCAAAAGTGTGTAATTGATTGATGTTCTCTTTAAATAGTTTGTGAAGGCTCCAGCTTTGGGTTGTTGAATCTTGATGTGCCTATTTCAGGAGCCTTCAGAGAAATATGCACCACTTTTGTCAATGAATTAAAGAGCATTTTGATGGTCCTTTTCAAACTTTTGCAAAAGAGATGGAAATGGATAGAAACTGGATGCCATGAATCATGAATGTTGTTTTTGAGAAAGATCATTTAGGAGACTGATTTGGGCTTTTGGGGTGAAATTGTGGGGCCTTGTTGATTGGGAAACCGGCATGGGCTTGACAGTGGTTATCTATGTTGTATGGGAGGTAAGCTACCTTGTGCAAAATCCTGTGCAGTTCTTGGTTTTGAGTACACATAACTAAGCTGATTTGAAGTGTAATGACCATAAGGTTAAAAAATGAGAGATGGCACACAATTCAGTGATTCATGATTTGTATTAGCATATTCTGTAAGCATAGGGAATTCATTGCTAGCAATCCTATGCATTTTTGTGTGGTGAAAGTGGGAAATCCAGGCCACCAGCAGAGTCCTTGTAAGAATATCAAGTAATTGATAAGTAGCCCCTTTACAAATTTAGTCTGAGATACTCCTGCAAGTGCTCATTGCATCACTTCTCTTATATAATTTCTGATGATTTTCCATCTTGGGTTTTGTTGGGGCAGCTGGCGGCACAGTTTGGCTTGGTATAATTGCAAGGCACTGTGAGCATTCTAGTGACATGGCCAGATGGTGTCTTTCTGGAATGGAAGGGCATTTCCTCCCAACAGCTTCTATCAGTCCACCATCCCTTAGCTCTCATATTTTTATGCCAGGTATTGCTGCATTTACCACTTCCCTATTGATTTCCATCATTTATCCATCAATGTTTCTTTTGTCAATTGTAACTTGTCACCCTCAGGATGGGTTGATATTCAGAGATTTGGATCTCAAATTGGATGTAAAAGACACTAAAAACAGGATCGGTTTTTCTCTGGATTTCCCAGTGAGGATATATGGATCATCACTGCATACACCTATCAATGTGTGCCTTCTCTTTATTGAAGTATGTATATCTCTCTGTTTATTTTCCTACTTCATGATGGTCACTGTTCAAGCTGTTTTGTGTCAAGCATAATCTGGTCCTTCTTGTCCTGAACTTGGAAGAATGTTCGAAACTAAGAGATTATTCAACAAGAAACTTATATAAGCTAATCTGTCAGAGATGGAAGTTAGAATACTGCAACCACCAGGAATCAATCATGATAGTCAGTTGGTACCCACTTCCCTCCAAAGCTGTAGCATCCTACAAAGGAGCTCCCACACTCCTTTGAACCTTAACTTCTTTGACTATTGATCAATCACCACAACAACCTCATGTTGATTTACTTCCAGAGATGTTTGATCATGTGCCATTTCAAATGCGGCTCATTTCATAGGGACCTTATAAAACATGCCTTTTGAAATGACCCCTATGAGGTCACCCATCCCAATACTATTCTATTAGAAGTGGGCTCTCAACTTTAGAGGTCTTATGAAAAAACCAATATTTAAATTTCAAATTAATTTTTGGAGGTCAAAAGTCATTCTGAATTCAATAACCTTTGTTTCATTAATTAAAAAATTGCAATAAGATAACCATGCACAAATTGTTGAATGCTATTTTGTGGTACCAAAAGTGAAGCAAGGGGGCATGTAACATATGATGATGATAAATTAAAGAACTTAGGCCTTGATAGTGAAAAATTTAACTAAGTAAACTTGGAGTGAATTTTGGAAGTATGACAATTAGTTTATAAAGTGATTCATGTATTAAAAGTTGGGCATAAATAGTTTAAAAGATTATTCAAATTTTAAAATTTGAACATATTTAATGTTTGTGTTGATCTATTAGAGTCGGTTGAATCATTATGATTGTTTTTGAATTATGATTGACAATTTAAAATTAAAATTCACATTTGATGAGTTACAAAATCTTCATTAGCAATTTTAGGTTGGGTCCACATTTGATATGTCACATGATGAGTCATCATAGGATTAATATGAGAAGATGTTTTGATATGATGCTTTTGCTATTATTTAATATTTAAATAGTGTATGGAATTAAGAAATGGGTCTATGATGTATGGAGATTAGTGAATTCAAAATAAACTTAGTGGTTTACATGTTGAAATTTTGAAAAGTTGATTAAAAATTCATGCTTAGGTGAGAACATTTTGCAAACTTGTGTTTAATAATTTGTCATACAACTTGTGATTGTTATATTAATGAAAATTAAATGCATGATTCATTAATATGGTAAGGGAACATATAATTTCAAGAGCAAGGTTGAAGACGGTTGAATTCTTCTTGTTGTTATTTTCTAAGAACATTACATGTATTTGCTTCTAGTGGGAATGACAGACTATTTGAAGAGAAAGCCTTGAATGTTGTTCAAAAATACTAGACACTCATGGGACCATGTCACATGTCCTTATTTAAGATCTTAAATGATATGTTCAAACATGAGATTCTCATTGGTTTTTCACTTGTTGGGTGTTGTTATTGCAGGGTATGGAACTTCATGTCTTTTGTGTATCACATTTGTTTTGTGCATGCATGTGCATTCTGATAGTTGAGCTTTGGTTGTCATTTTTTTAACTATGAATTTGTCATTCACATTGTTTCGTATTTTTGAGTGGGTTTAACTTGTTGTAAAAAATAAAATTGTGAAGATTCAATTACCTATTGTGATTTAACCATCATCATTGACCTCTTTGTCAACCGTGTATCATTTCTAATATTTCCTCCTCTCACTTTTGTTTGTGTGCACTCTTTTTCTTCTTTTTCTATGTTGATGCTCCATTTTGCAATCTACGTTTTTAAATTTGAATGAATTGATTCATTAAAGCTTAAATTTGTGTGATGCAAGATTGAATCTCCCAAATTTTTGGAACAATAGGAAAAAAAGAAGAAAAAGAAAGGTTTCCACATATTTTTCAGAGGAATTTGTTTTAATAATGTTTATGACAACAAGTTTTAAAAAACCATGTGGAAATGCAACATTTTAATGAGATTTTTGAGGTTTGAATGTGCATAGATTATTGCACGTGTATTATTGGGATTGTCAATATTTGATAAAAAAATTCCAAGTTTCTTTGAACATCTTATAAACATTGGTGTTTTTCTTTATCCTTAACGTTTGTAGTCCTTTTCGTTTTTATCATATCTAAGAACAAAAGATGTAAATGCTTACTTTTTTCATCATATGTGCAACCAACACCCAATTTGACCTTCACTTTTTATCCTTTTAGACACATGCATGGTTCTAACCTTTAAATGTAACAAACTCCTTTGCTATCTTTCAATATGCATTATTTTATAAAACAACATGCCACATGGCTTTGGCCATCTATATCTATTTACAGATCAAGGATCAATGTGACAAAATTGTGTCGTGACGTGTAGTGTCGTGACGTACGGTGTCGTAAGGATGTAAATACGTAGTAAATCCTACTAAACAAAAAGATTAAAGCCAGTCAAATGTATAAACTAATCAACTAAAAGGAAATGCATGCACACATATATATACAATGCACAAGTGAGGCTGAGATGAAATTCTCCTGTATCCCCCCCCAAACCTGAGCCGGGAAAAGCAAGGCATGGTCTGAATAAGAATCAAGGTGTTGTAGGAGAACATGATGAACAGTACCAATTGCCGATGGGAACTTGAGTGAGCTCTGGCTTGAAGCAGAAGAGATGGTATCCACCATTACAGTTGTCACAAAGTAGCATCTAATCAGCATCGTCCGTCCTCTGACATACCTGACATGGATAATCAAGTGGAGGAATCCAAGTCGACGTGATGATGGTAGGATCCAAGTTCGGCAAGTGGCAGGGCGCACAATTTTTTGAATGATCATGAATTGTGCGTCCATCAGCTCCTTGTAACTCCAACACACCTAAAGGCCTGATCGCCTTAATCCTCAAGATAGTGCGACCGGAAGAAGTGTCTAGCATATCATTTGGTTGCTGTTAGAGATATACAAAATCACCAACATCAAATTGTCTCACCTTAGGTTTGTAACTACCACCTCGTGTGTGTGCATACCGTAAGGTGTCTCGATGTTGTGCAATGGACAGGTTTTCCATGGCCATGGGCATA
>Ga0209611_10008725_pt1 | contig 15672 bp, 10 predicted proteins | sample S1TSphgellanicum_3_FD_187693 | JGI IMG/M metagenome (GOLD analysis project Ga0209611, IMG submission 187693) | Host-associated microbial communities from peat moss isolated from Minnesota, USA - S1T2_Fc - Sphagnum magellanicum MG (SPAdes) (version 2) | ecosystem: Host-associated > Plants > Peat...
TTTGGGCACACTTTTGTTGCAAGAAAATCCTCCACCTTAGAAAAGAGTTTGAGGTGTTTAGTATTTAGCCTAAAGGGCAAATTTCCATATCATTTTCTGCCCATATGCACCTACTTGCATTTGGCGAGAGTGAACCAGCACCCACCAGTTTGCCAGGTTTTTAAAAGGGTTTTGTGATGTAGCCAAAGTGGCAATTATCCAGAAAATAATTTAGCCAAATTTGGCTATATATCAGGTACAAATTTTTTTTCAAAAAAAGATCCTTCTATCTTCTTGGGTACCTACTGGAACTTATGATACAAGTCTGGCAATTTGGATTTATTTTTTCAAAATCTGGCAAATTTGGGTCATTTTTTTCATGAAAAGTCCCTTGTGTAGGTTGAAATCATATTTTTCAGGACAAAATCTAGTGGAAATTCCCCAAAAGACATTTTGGATTTTTTTATTATATTTCTGCTCCACGGCTAGTCACCATGGTTAAATATGTACCAACCATCTACACGCATCTACCTACCTAGTCGCCACCAAGCGGGTTACCTACTTACACACCTACATACTACCCACTTACAATTCCGACCTTCTTACTTGTTAGACTTGCCCACCGCCACCCTCCCTTAACCGCTCTCTCCCATTCTACTTGTGTAGTGTAGGGCCGATTATAATTTGAGCTCCAAAAAGGGTATAACGAGATCCCATTAGCACCTTTACATTTCATCACTGCAAAATATCCATCATGTTCCATTATAGTGCGAAAAATGCGGTAAATTATGAGACTTTCAATATAAATAAAATAATATGAATGGGTCTGAAATGGACAAAAATGCAAAGAACATGTACTCCCCCCAAACTCCCAGGCTGGTTGCATTTGGCCATGCATATATACTATTAGAAGAGCCAAAAAAAATTAAGAATATTTTATTATTACACGCCACCACCCCCAAAAAAAAACTCATGTTACAATATTCAATCAAGGTTAACACTTTGTGAAGTCAGGTTGTAAAGATCATGTTTGGTGTCATCCACAAAGCACTGAAAATCCATCCATCCATCCATCCATCCAATGGCTAAATTGCAGCTTTTTAAGCAAAAACAAATGGTAGAGACTTGAACTACCCTACTGTCCTCTTGAACCCACATCATGGTTTTGTCTTCAGTGGGACCCTAAGCCAGCCTGCCATAGCCACCCTTCTGCAAGCCAAAATAAGTGTAGGTTCTGATGATCATTCTCTTCCCCAATTCTTCACATTTCCTAGCCACCCAGGAGGACATTATTGGGGGGCACATTGTCAGTCAGCACAAAGGATACAGCTTGCACCCCCAATTCTCTACACACTCACTACACCCAAGCCAGCTTAACTTACATGGTAATCAGAGAGTTCTTGAAACTTTACTAATTTCATAGTAATATTTATATCAATCAAAACCCAAAGTGAAAAAAAAAATCCACATCAAACTTAGTCCTCTATGTAAAGAGTTTTAATTTTGTTGGCCTTGCCCACCAAGGCAAGGATATTGTGTTTAGATTCATTATAGAGTATAGTAGCTTAATGAATTTTGGCCCCTAGGTTATTATTAGGTCTATTTTTATATCAGGATTTTTTAAATATGATATTTTGGCTTGTGTTGACACTTGAGATTAGTTATATAGAGTTATAATATCTTGAAGGATTTTGGCTTCTTTTTAGAGGATTTTTTGAAGATTATATTTTTGCATGGTGAAATATTTGAGTTTTCGTAATTCTTCTTTTGCGCTTAAGATACCTTGTTACTGTAATGGCAAGGCCACAGTGCAACACACCCCTTGTTCATATCACTTTGGTACATCAAATGGTTGTACTCCGACCACAATACAATGTAATAAGTATCCAATGGTATGCAAACATTAAGCCAAAAATGTTCAAAACATGTTCCCTTCATCAAAGTATCACAAACCGTTGGGATATCATATTGAGATGCAATTCTCAAAGGAATTGAATTTGTGACTCTTTATGATCATATTGAGTTATTTCAAACCATTTGGATATTTGTAATTGGACTACCTAAATTTGTAGCTCACACAAGATTTAATGGCAACCATTTTTTGTCATTATCATATGATGAATTCGATTTGAGTGAATTCCTACTAGTCTTCACTTTAGTTTTTTTTGAAAATGTTGTTTTTCCTATCAGTTAGACCAATTACTTATGAGGGTTACATTCACAAAGAGTTGGAATATGATGTGTGCTTGTTTTGCAAACTTCCCTAGTATAATTTGAGACATGTGTAAGATTAATCACACACTTTGAAAAACCTTTCATAAATATGTTGAACATAGACAAATTTGTGCACTATCATTTTCAAAGAGTATGTATGAGTAGTCCTTATGCTACATGACACCTATGTCAACTTTTTTTTTTTGCGATGGGCCAATCAAAATAACTCATTGTTAAAAAAAATAAAATTTAAAGTTGGACTTGTGAGGCACCCCCAACTAATTAATATTGATCACACTATTTGCTCTTCTTACAATAGGTAGTAAAAAGCAATTGGGAGTGGTTTACTCCCCCCCTCCAGTTTTGATGATGCTGGGCTATTTCTTGCAATCACCATTGGCCACCATGGCCACCACTCACTCTTCATTCATGCAGAGAGTGTTGGTTACTAGAGGAAAAAAAAACTACCTATAATTTAAAGTTGTAATACCTTTTTTTTGTGTTTTGAAGTCATGAAGTTGTTGTAATGGCCATCCTCCCAAGAAACCCAATTAAACCAAATCATTGATTGGCAATGATTTGCTTGAAGTATTCAACAGGAGCATGTTCCCCCCCCCCCCAGCCACCCTAAACCCTAAACCCTAAACCCACCTTCCCCTATGCTGAGATTACTGTGGGGTTTTACTTGTACCAGGGTGGCAACTTGAACTTGTTTGGCATGTTTTGGGTGTTCTTATAATTTACTACTTATTTATTGTTTTGTCAGTAAAGCATTTGGCTAGCAATTTCTTAGGCCCCCCTTTACACTAGGAGTCAAGGCTGAAATAGAAAAATAAATTATTTTCAATCTGCCCAAAGTTATTAATTAATGCTAAACTTTATGGCCTTGTATTGGCCCCAAGGCTGGAAAATGGATACCATCAAATTTGGGAGGCCAATTTGCAATCCTTGGGGCCAATGTTTCAGCATTTATTAATATCATGGTGACAATGTTCTAGCATTTATTAGTAACTTGGGGCTCCCCAAACAACAAGCCAAAAATGCTCAAAGTTGGCCCCAAGTTTTTTTGGTCCTCACTCCTAGTGTAAACCTGGCCTTAGTGTATTGGGAGGCTACCTGAAAAATGTAGATTCACTCTCCCTTCAGGGAAAGCATCTTACCTTCTCAAGGAGGAAGGAACCTTATGTTTTAAAATGCTCATCTGTACAAGACATAATGTTCCTTCCTCTTTTGCTTTTTCTAGCAATGCTTTATGTTCCGTAAGCCCCTTGGGTAAGGTTGTAACTAGAATATGGGTACCAAGGCTGTTGCCTTGGGCAGTACCCTTATTACGGTAATGCCCTCATACTCAAGCCTTAACTAGGTACCACCCAACATCCCCTCCACATGCTGCAAACCTCATGAGAACAGCACAATTTGTGAATCCTGAATTGAAGAGAATTCTACATTAGCTTCTGATTTAGCAGAAATCACAAAGCTATGTCTGAAGCTTCACCCTCACCAAATTCATGAAAATCAGATGCAGCATTTTAGGGTTTAGCTTACAATAGTTTAATCTCCCGAGGGCTTCACAGTGAAATTTCTTTGAAACTTTTCTTAGTTAGGATTGGGGGTAGATGGGTGCTTGTTTGTGAGCAAGTGTACAAAAGTAGACTGTGAAGATGAAAATTAAAGCAACTGTTAATGTTGGCTGCAAATTTTCTCCATGCTAAAAACTCCCCCACCCACTCCCCAGAAAAAGCTTCAATGTAGTACATATCTTATGTTGGAAGTCAGGAGCAGCTCCCAACAAAATCTGGTCCACTCCAGGGCTGATGAAGCCTGGAGAGCTACAAACACATATGATATAGCTATTTCACACAATGAAGGAGAGCTGTATCAGTTCTAGTCCACATAAGTCTTTGTGCATCTATCCCAAATTGGTGTTTTCTTTCCAACAATTTTTTTATTTTTTTTTTGGCCCCAAAAATGGAATTTTGAATTTTTTTTGTTATTATAGTGTTAATTTGGCTAATTCTGCTAATTTTTTGGAAAAACTCTCCTATTCTTTCAATGTCACAAATTGAAAAAAAATAAAATTAAAAATTGACCCAAACCCATACTAAGATTACAAGGGTTCCATCAGCCTTGCTTTCATAATGCTTTTGCAGATTTTTAGAGGTATGTTTTTGATCTGTTGAATAATAATTTTGATCTGTGGATGGGTGTTTTTTCTAAGAGTTTTTCTTATGTTGCTTAAGTGGCAATCGTCCATAAGAAGATGTAGAACAAATGGCAATCATCCTTAGGGAGATTTAGCCAAATCTGGCTGTAAACCAGACATGATGTATGTATAAATCAACCTTCTACACTAATGGCTACCCACGGAAAACCAAATATAGAAATCTGGTGATTTTTACTAATTTTTCCCCTCACTTCTGGCTACTGAAAACCTCCAAAATCACTCCATTTTCAAATCTTTTATTTTTAATTTCGCCGGTAAAAAACAGGCTGCCATGGAGAGTGGCAAAAAGGTTTAGCTATGGGGGCCATTGGGAGCAACAAGTAATTGATTGAATGACTGGATTTGTTTTTACTTCTGACAAAAAGATAGGACCTGCATCAACATTTGGTGAGTATAACATGGGTGTCATTATTCTTTTTTTTTTTTCTTTTTTTCCTTTAATTTGCAGGAATTTTGGGAGTAGGCTAGCCTAGTTGGTTTTTACTAGTGTTTTTTTCTCTTTTTTTCCATTTTAGCCAACTTGGCTACATGTTGGCCCCTCTTTGTGCTGTAATTTTGGGCATATTCTGTGTTGAATTGCCCACCTACATGGCAGGGGAGTATGTGTGCTTTCCTTTAGCAATTAGGGGAAAAAATTATTGTTGGATGTGATTTATTTCAGGAGAGTTTTTCTTAGTAAGTTTTGCAGCTACAACTCTCAATTTTTTTCAAGTCTTTTGCAAATAACTAGTTTTTTGTTTCCAAATTTTGGCAGCAAAATTATATGCGGAATTGAACCTTGACCCATAAAGGCTCTACCCATTGCAGCAGAAAGCCTAACCTACCCAAATGAAAACATCAGTCCTACATCCTCAATGTAAAAAACAAATCTTGATTCCTAAAGAACCTAAAGGGGCTTGGTTGAAGGTTCATGAATCATTGTATTCCAAAAAAAGCATGGATCATGGAAATAAAGGACAACTTCAAAATCCACTTTCACCTTCAAGCTTCCACACCATGCCAAGTTATACTATCTTTTTCAATTTTGAATTGCTACTCCAAAAGGGAAGTTTTGTATGCTAAAAATTTTCTAGCTAAACGTTTTAATGACTAGTTCTAAATGCATGGTCAATCAATTTCTTAGTTTAATTTTCATAAAAGGACCATAGAAAAACATTGCTCATCTTTTACTAAACTAATAACTTGCACAACAAGTTCAACCAACTTGGGATTTTCTATTCAAGAATTCATGACAAGAAAAGGGTTTTGCACAACTTGGTAAGTAGGTCAAGTTCAAATGGTTTCTACATCAACAATTTAGCATTGTTCTTCATGGTAAGGACAGACAAAAAAAATTATAAGTCAAGGGCAATGGCTGAAAATAGTCTAGGAACCCATATTTCATGGTACCCCCACCTTCCTAGGTTTGCAATGTTTGAATTGCCAAATGAGCAACAAACCTCACTTTGGGTTTTGGTTGCAACAGTATGGGAGGTACACAACTTGAAATTCATCCATCAAATCTTAAGCTAGGAATCAACTTTGCAACTCTATAATGAATTTATTAATGATTCTTGCACATTATCATTGTACAAATGCCATAACTTCTTCATACATAGGTATTGTAACAAAATGAGATGTCAACGTCTAATGTACAAATGTGATCCAAATATGTTGTCTTACAAACTCAAAAGCTAAGTGATTTGTTTTTTAATTTAGACTTGTAATCCAATTGAAAACTTATAATCTCATGAACAAAATTGATCAAAGCATGAAAACAACTTCGATAACAAGAATGGTTGTCACAATACATCTGAGATGCATCCCTTTCACAAATTTTGAATATTATCATGAAATCACACACAAACACATCAAGCAACCTTGAGCAAATTTGATCAAAGAATAAATTGCCTCCACAAGTGCCATAATGGCATTCAACCCCAACAATGTCTCTACATAAATTAAGAAACACAAGTTAAATGTGGGGGAGGCTATGGTGGGTGCATCCAATGTCATCTTCATGAGGAAAGGTTGATATTTAAATAACACATGTTTGACATGATTAATCATGGATAGTATTTGCATAGTTTTGATGTTCCACAATTTATTGTTACTTTAGTATCCAAGTTTTTTACTATTTTGGTAAAGTCCAAATGTCTCTTGATGTTATGATTAAAATAAAACACACAAAATTTACAAACAACTTTCAATGCAAGACACTAAAAATAGGTTTAAAAGGTTTTGTGTTGCCAAATTTGTCCAATGAACCATACAATGCACATTGGTGATGAATGAAACATATTGATGTTAGATTTGAACTATAATTCTAGATTTAAAACTTTGAAGGGTACTAATCCCATTAACACCAAAACAAACCAACCTTGAAACATGGTTTGGATCTAATTGTGTAGGTTTGGTAGCCATGTTTGTGGACCCCAAATATATTCCAAATGATTTAGATTCCAAAGATGATGGTGAAGTTAATGGTGACGAAGGGGTCATCGACATTGGTTTGATTAAAACTATGGAGGAGGTTGTGCTTCCTATAGATGAGGTCAAGGCTTTTGATGAATTACAAAGTTTGTGTTCATTTGGAAAGAGCACTAGCTCGTTTACATCACACAATGCAGGAAATTGCCAAAGAATGCACACAAAAAGGGTTCACATTTTGTGACCATGCCACTTCAATTATGAAAATTGTGGCATCAAAAATCCAAAACATTTGCCTCACAAAAACAAATGAATCATTACATATGGGAATGTTGTTACATCATGTAGATGATGGTTTATGGTATTTGATTTAGAGGTTGAAGGATTGGCACGAAAGAATGTTCACACACACAAATGTTTGTATGAAAAGAACTTGTGAGTAAATATTAATTTTAGCATTCAATAGGCATCATATTCATGTAAATTGTTTGTTTGATCACTGTATACCAAAGATTTATAATATTATTGTGTATTGAATGCTAAAAATATTATATTAATAAAAATCAGTATTAAAAATTGGATAAATATTAAATATTATAATATTATTCTATTAAATAGAATATGCACAAAATTAGGATTAATAAGAAAATCATTAATGATTATTTTTAAAAATTATATTTTTAATGTAATAATAATTTAGTAAATATTAATAATAATATGTTAAGTAAAATATTGTTAAATGTAACAATGTTAATATTACGATTAATTAGTATTATTCAATGCAATTATTACCAATTTATGAGTTTAATAATAATTAATAACTTAATATATTATTATGGTTGGAGATTACAAATAATTTACAAGATTTGAAAAGGCATATGCATGCAGGTAGTTGGAATACAAACAATTATATGACCTTATGCAATACTCGCATTCATGAAACACAATGAGTAATATATATGTAAGTAGGGAAATATATAATAATGGTAATAATAATAATAAATTTTTATTTTGTTATTTTTCATCCAATAAATGGTTGACACAATTCACTACCTATTTTATGTAACCTAGGTAGTGTCATTTAGCTTAAATGGGCTATATGACACATGGGTTGCAAGTATGACAACTTGAACCCTTCATTTCTTTGAAGAAGATTCAAGTCCTTAACCTTTGCACCATTGGTCAACATAAATGAAAAAGATTATCATGATTATGAATAGTTTTTTAATTTACTTAATTGAAACTATCTAGTGTAGATATGCTGGTACTATGTAAAAATTTAATTTGAAGTAATTTTTTATTAAATATAATTTTAAGGATTACAAATAATTTAAAACTTAATCATCACATGTTTAAGATTATTTTTAATCCCCTAAACTTCACCCTAAAGCCTAACTATAAAGCTTAAACCCTAAGATTTAAAACCTAAAACCTAAACCTATAACATATAACTTAACATTAAAAATTTATTAAAACCTAACCCTAAAACTTAACCCTAAAACCTAAAAGCATTAAAACGTAAACTTAAAGTCTAATCCCAACCCTAAATTCAAAACTAAAAACCTTACCCTAAAACTTGACCTTAAGACCTAAAACCTACAACCAAACATGAAAACCTAACCTTAAAGTTCAATCCTAACCTTAAATTTAAAACAAAAAACCTAACCCTAAAACTTGACCCTAAAACTTATAACCTACAACCTAACATTAAAACCTTACTTTAAAGTCTAAAGATTCACCATAAACTTAAAACTAAAAATCTAACCCTAAAACTTACAACCCAACATTAAAACCTAATTTTAAAGCCTAAATTTAACCCTAAACTTAAAACTAAAAATCTACAATGTTTAACTTAACATTAAAACATAACCTTAAAACTTATAACTTATAACCTAACATTAAAACGTAATCTTAAAGCTTAAACCTAATTGTAGACTTCAAATTAAAAACCTAACCTTAAATCTTACAATCTAACATTAAAACCTAACCCTAAAGCCTAAACTTGACCCTAAATTTAAAACCAAAAATCTAACCTTAAATACTACCCCATTACAAATAATTGTACCTTATTATGGCAAGGGCGGTTGGATATGGAAAGGTGAACACAACTTGTTGCCTTTAGGCAAAATCATGTGAAATTGACATGGGCATTCATAAACATTATGAATGTAATACATCATTGTGGAATTTTGTACAACAACTTGTTCAAGGACAACATTAGGTTGCATTTTCTACTAGACAAACCAAATGTTATGTACATAGGCGTGTGTGAATAGGGTGAAACCAAGCGCTTGCAAGAGGTGATGGCATCATTGTATGGGTTTGCAAAGGAGCAAGATGCCACCAACACAAAAAAATGCGTTGGTGGGTTACTGCATTTTTTTGTTTATAATGCGTCGAGAATTGCAAATTCCTTTCGACAAATGGCTAAACAACATGCCACCATTGAAGTTTGAAACATATTTGGTGGGCAAGCTAACAAATGTCATTTGGGATGAAGATTGGGATGTAGAATATTTTGTGGACAATTCAACCAAGACGTCATTTAGGAAGCTAATCCATGACATGTATGACCCAAATATAGAGGTACGAAAAATTGTTCAACACATCATGCGCACATTAATGGTGCCTTCCATATAATTGGACTACACCTACGGAGTGTTATTGAAGGTAGCCATAAATAGTTTGTAGTTGTTAGATATGGAATATGGTGTATTTTGCATGATTTTTCAAAAATGACATGTTTTGGACTTGTGGATTTTTTTAAACCCAATTTTGTAAAGTAATCATGTTGTCATGTGTAATCAAATTTGAGATTTGTGAATCCATCATCTTTACACATTTGAAATTTGGGTTTTGATCTATGCTCTATAATGATGATGGGTTTCTTATAAACATAACATACAATGTTCATTTACAATTTTAGACAAGTACTACTCATTTATTTTTTATATTCTTGAATTATGGATGATTGGACTTATCATTGATAATTTGCTTTGATAAATGCTCTCATATAATTGATAGAGATCAAATTTTAAAAAAAGAATTAATAAAATTCATTTAAAGCATAATTTAATGCAAAGTTTACAAGGCATTCATTTTATAGACTTTTGTTTTGGTTTTCATTTTTTTGGCATTGCCTACCAAGGCAAGGATATTCTATTTATATTCATTATAAAGTATATTAGCTTAACAAATTTTGGCCCCCATGTAGTAAGTCTATTTTTATATGAGGATTTTTGAAAGATGATATTTTGGCTTATGTTGAAACTTGGGATTAATCATAGAGTTGTCATATCTTGAAGGAGTTTGGTTTCTTTTAAAGGATTTTTTTGAAGATTACATTTTCGCATGGTGAAATATTGGAATTTCCATAATTCTTTTTTTTCCTTAAGATATTTTTTAATGAAAATGGCAAGGCCACAATGTGACACACCGAAAAGATGGTGACCGAATTTTTTTGATTGTCGTAGGATTGGCGACTAAAATCCATTTTCAATCGCCAATCATAATGGGGGCAACCCAAGTGTAAACAAAGATTTTCCTACATCAATCTTGATGGACGTAACGGACGCATCAAGATGGACACCAACGTGACGCCCAACACAAAATTGGCACGTCATGTCAATTTTGACAACCCTACCTAAACTTAAAACTAAAAATCTACAACTTAATTTTAAAGTTTAAAGCCCAACCCTAAAATTAAAAAATTAAACCAAAAACCTTAAAACCAAAATTGTAAAATGAAAACCTTAAACCTAAACCTTCTATTTAAACCTTAATTTTAAATCTAAACCTTTTGCCCAAACCCCAAATTCTAAACTTTAAAACCAAAAGCCAAATCATACATTCTAATGCCTAAAACCTAACCTTAAATCTAAACCTTCTACTTAAACCTTAAATTGTAAACCATAAACCTTAAATCCATTAAAACCAAACCCAATATATATATTTTAAATATGCAATACTCAAGCATAGGGCTTGCCAAAAAAGTTGTCTATTGGTCAAAGCCCCTTTAAATGAATTCCAATTCAAAAGTGCAATACTTGCATTCACCATATTAAAATGCTTAGATGTGTGTCACACATATAGTTTTATATGACCATCATGTGAATATTGCAAAAGAGGAGGAAAAATCCAATGTGTGTTTTGAGCCTCCATGTGGGTAATGTAATTGAAGAGGAGAAATCTAGTGTGGGTTTTGAGCCCGCATGCGAGTATTTCAAAAGAGGAAAAATAATCCAGTGTTTGCTTTCAGCCCCCATGCAAGTATTATAATCAAGGAAAAATTTAACATGTGTTTTGCTAATGATATTTATCTAATTACAAACAAATCAAAAAATAGGTTTGCATATTTGGTATTAGTGGGTTTTTGGTGTTTATTGAAGTATTATGGGTTTAGTCTTTCAAACATGTTTCTTAAGGTTAAGGCATTAAAATATTGAATTAGAGAACAAAATGATTCAAAATATTTTTTTAATATGGCATATGAAACATTACATTAAAAAATGAAAAAAAGATTCATGGAGAGTCCAAAATGTAAAATGTAGTTCACATGAATTTGTACAAAAATGTTCAAAATACTACAAAATGCACATATCTATTTTTAAAACTATTCAATGATTATCATCATCAAAACCATGAGCTTGACAATAGGGCTTAGGCACCTCTTCTACTTGTGTGATGGTGGGTGAAATTTAGCAATGTATAATAAACAAATTGCATCAACCACAAATTGGTCTTTCATAATTCCATGTAACCTAAATTAAAATTTACACAATTTGTTAAACATAATTTCAAAACTTTAATAGAACAATTGAATTTTAAATAATAAAAGGGTTTTAAGATAAATACCATCCATAAATGGTCTCTGATGCATGGAAATCAAAGATTGCCTGCATCTTTTCAAGTCAAGTGGACTTGCTAGATTTTTGCTCCCATAAAGTGGCATTCCATGCTAACTTTGTCTTCCTCATAGAGGATAACTTACATTGGAGGATGGTGTCACCAAGTTCTTCATTTTTTCAATTCATGAAAATGCATATTGAAAGATGTATCCCATACCCTAATTAGAATTGCCCAAAATCTTCAACATGATCTTTTAAGCGAATTTGACAATAGGTGGTTTAAGGACCTCCTCGTGCCCTTGTGTTGCTTTCTCTAGGCAATCCCATTCCAATGCAACTTTTGCTCATGCACGAATAGTTACTTTATACTTATTTTGTTGCAAAATAGATTGGGCATCACTCAAGATGTGGGCATTCATGACCAAATGATTTTGATGTCAAACACCCCTTTCATGAGTTGAAGGTTGCTTAAGCTTTCTTTTTTTAGCAATGAACTCAAGCACCTTTTTTAGGTGCACAATTAATATCCACTTTACAACATATAATTCCTTGCACTTTCCAACTTTGTAAAACCATTTTGAGCCCTCTTTGACTGATTCGACATTCTTCCTTGCAATTTGAAGAGGGGAAGGGCTTCTAACAATATTACATCAAAGGACGTTGGAAGGACTTTTTCAGCTTCGTGGTCTTAATTGGATAATTCATCGGCTACATCACCCTCAAGAATCACATTAGGTGCATCTTCCTATAGGTTGCCCACAAGGATGGGAAGTTTTAGGGTGCCACCATGTGTTCTTTTGTGCATTTGCACTATGTTGTAGAGAAGGAAAAAAATTTATAAAATTAAAAAATTGATCAAATGTGTAGCAGGGCAGACAAGGATAAAACTTGCCTTTTTTTTTTAATCAAGTAGGGTAAGGCAAACAAGGACAAAGCTTACCTTGCCCTATTTTTTTCTAATTATCTGTGGTGATGGCAAGGTAAGGTACCCAAGGACAAAACATACCTTGCCTTGCTTCCCTTTGGTTCTCTTTAGACAAGCTAAGACTAAAGGATGATGGCAAGGTAGGTAGATAGGGACAAAACTTGTTCTGCCTTGTGACTCTTTATGTGCTTTATTACTCTCGAGTTCACACACGCACCCTGTGACTCTTTGTTTTTATTTCCACACATAGTTCTATTTTATAGCTTTATGCCCTACCATTCTATGGTTCAACTCTATGGTTTTGTGTGCCGTGCACACACACACCTCTCTACCCTGTTTTTTTTGGTTCACACATAACTTGTTGCCTTGCTACTCATTGGTTTAAGCACACCGTACCTTATTACTCTTTGGTTTGTACATGCCCTGTGACTTTTTCGATTTAGGTTCGCCCTCCAACAAAAGCCTGTTATTATTTGGTTCAAACCACACATTCTTTGGTTATGTCATTCTTTGGTTTAGGTTCGTCCTACTATTCTTTCGAGGGTTTTGTGGGCTCAGACACCTAGGTTCGCCCTATTAGCTTTATATTATTTTTTTATGGTTTTGTGGCTAGGTTTACACACACACAAGTTTGCCTTGCTCCACTATTATTTGTGGTTGTGAGCTCACAAACACACACAAGTTTGCCATGTGTTATTCTATTTGTTGGCCTCCTATTCTCATGTACACCTCTTTGGGGTTCTAAGGACAAATTCTAACATTTTTGGGGTGTTCAAGTACAGTAGCCTCCCGCCTAAGTACGCAACTTGAACCTGGGAGGAACGTGCGTACTTAGCTGGTAGGTGCGCACTTAGACCAACAAATCCTCCATTTGGGTATCGAACTCCAAGTTCTTTCAGGAGTTGGGAGCATCGGCACAGACAGAAAAAACAACACTCCCGTTGTTGAAAGAGTCACAGAAGAAACTTTAGGGTTCCTGGTTAATTGAAAGAGTTGGTTGATGAGTCGTAGGATGAGTGAAAAAACAGACCAAGAGTGGGGTGCCTGTTGTTGTTCTTCTCTCTCTTGCTCCTCTTCCCTCCTCTGTTGACTTCCTCTCTTTGCTCCTCTTCCCTCTTCTGTTGCCTTCCTCTCTTAGCACACGCATGTGAAGGAAGAAACACAAGGAACTGCCGCGCGAAAAGCACATCTGCCGACGATCTTCCACAAACCCTGGTAAGCAAAAAATCTCAACTTTCTGCTCGGCTACACCCGGCAAACAGACGTCTGCTGCCACTGTAGCTCCCCTTTCCGCCATGTCCCGGAACTGCGGCGTTCCTTTTAGCACTCTGCCTTGGTTTGCAGTGCAATTCTTTGCACACTGAAACTACCATTATTGTTTGTAGCCCATTTATGTCCTACCCCCCACAGAAGGTTTACTCAAGAGGCTCCTTCAATCTTTGTTTCCGTCTGCCTGTAATCTTTGCAGCCCATGCCTTCCCCAAGTTGGTTTGAAACTTTCCTGCACATAAGAAGCAAAGACAAGGTATGGCTCAAAATTGAGCTGCTTCCACTTGCTAACTGATTTTCAAACACTGAACTTGAAGAGGTGAATTGCAACTGGTTGCAGGCTAGTACACTTCACACGTATTCTTTTCATTTCAAATGCTCACAAATTAAGCAATTTATATTTGCCAAATCACTGACTCTGTTCAATTGTATTGCAAAGATTCTGTTCAATGCAGAACTTGAAAAAGACAGTGACTCCACTTACCCTTAGTGGAATTAAAGAAATCTTCAAGATCCTTTCCTTGCTCTGCCAACAAATCCAATAATCACTCACTTTGTCTTGACTTACATATGTTTATCATGAAGCAGCTCCTGGATCAGAAACATCAAAGATAAAATTTGATGTTTTGGCATTTTGACCAAATGTCCTTCAGGTGCTTGTCATTGCTTATATTGTTTGCTATCTCTCTTTGATGTCTCTTGTGCTTGAGCAGCTGATAATATATTGAAAATAGCTTGTTCTTAACCTTTCAATCCAATTATTGCATGTTCGAAACTTTTGTGGTTTATACAAGCATGCTTGACACACCAACAATGGCGAAAAATTTTAATCAAAATTGAAGAGGCATTTCCATTGACCCCTCCTTGTACTTGGGCTCAAGTTCAGTCCAAAGTACACAAGATGCAAAAAATTTTTACTGAGTTGAAGAAGGAGCATGGAGAATCTGGTGTAGGTCAATGGGTTTAGGGTTTAGGGTTTAAGGCCATGGTTTTAAAGGTGTTTAATGATTTGGGGCAAGACTGCCTAGGTTTGCAGCACTACTAGAGGAATGGACAACGATGTTCCAACTGATTCAGAGGGTGGATTTGTGCAAGAGCTCGTGAACTTGGAGGATACTGAAGAACACAGTCCTCCTCCTTTTCCAGACAGACAAGTTCCTCCATTTGCAAGCAACTTGATTCGACTGCAATGTCAAAGAAACCAAACGGGAAACACTTCAATGAATCCCAGCAATGTGAGATCATAGCAAAGCTGAGCAAGATGGATGCTCCCAGTAAAAGGGCTATAGCGCGCGAGTACGATGTTATTGAAGGAGCTATCAGAAAGGTGTGGGACAAGCGGGAGCAAATCCTAGAGCAATCTGCCTTAATGTTTGATGAAGCTAAAGAGAAGACTTTTTGATCCTCTGTTGGTCGTTTCACCAAGCTTGAAGACATGCTTTACATCTGGATTGATAGCATGCGTCGTGCCAATCTTCCTGTTTTGCCATCTCTTGCCATCGCCAAAGCAAAAAGTATTGCATTGAGTTTATCGATTCCGGAAACGGACTTCAAGGCATCCTGGCAATGGTTAAGTCGATTCAGAGTGCGCCGAGGGTTACAAAAGATGCTGCTTCACAGAGAGGGAGTTGAAGTCAACAAATCCGATCTTGGATTGATGGCAACTTTAGATGACCTCTACGCGATTATTGCCCAATATGATCTTGAAAACGTCTACAATATGGACGAGACCGGCCTGTTTTTTCGCCTACTACCAAGATACAGTCTTCTAATGCCGGATGAGGACATATCAACCACTAGAGGGA
>Ga0209611_10008726_pt1 | contig 15671 bp, 7 predicted proteins | sample S1TSphgellanicum_3_FD_187693 | JGI IMG/M metagenome (GOLD analysis project Ga0209611, IMG submission 187693) | Host-associated microbial communities from peat moss isolated from Minnesota, USA - S1T2_Fc - Sphagnum magellanicum MG (SPAdes) (version 2) | ecosystem: Host-associated > Plants > Peat...
TTCAACATACCTTCGACTAAGGTGTGTGCAGATGTTATAATCCATAACCACAATAAATGCCACATGGATATGCATTTTTGGTGAAAGTGCAGAGATTTTTTTTCGTCATTGGCAAATAGAAGTTGTATGATAAATCCTTTGATGCTGAGGCACCCAAATACTTATTGTATTCATAAATCCTCCTCATAAATCTTAAATGATACAGCAAAATCTTAGTAATGGGCTATTTCAGAGTTTTGAATTACCAAGTTCAATAGACAGGATTTGTCTGTATGTGTCTTACATAAATAAAAGACCAAATCCTTCCAGCCTTTGGTAGGTCTCTATAAAAAATGAATTGAAATATTGTTTATTATGTATAAATTTTGATGCATACAACATTTGAATCTTTGGTGAGCAAATTCAACATTTCATTGAATATCCTTTAGACTAGGACTATTTTTTCATACTACCATTATTGTTTTCACAAGGATTGTACAATTGGTTGAGTCTTATACCGATAAATGAGGCATTAGTTATAAAGGGTCTCTTACTGGATGGATTTTAATATGGAAACAAGGAGAAAGCAAAACTACAACAAACTCATTGATTCATCCATATTGCATGGGTGCATCATTGTTGCATGCTCATGGAAATCACAAATTCAACAAACAAAATTACTAGAGTAATTGTGAGTGTGCATTAACATATTTAAATGCTTTAAATTTTGTGCCCAAAAAAACTCAAGCTTGGAAGAATCACGAAATTTTCAAAAAGATAATAGAAAGGGTGCCAACCAGTGTGGGGTGGTTACAAATTCAACAAAGGAAATTACTAGAAGATTTGTCATTATGCCTTAAGAACCACATTGATACCCAGCAAGCGAGGGTTTGGTGCCATTTCTAATAACTATCCAATACTGGTGCCAACCAGTGCTTTTTTGGGGACTTTTTTTAATGTAGCCTAAGTGGTGATCATCCATAGGAAGATGTAAAAACAATAGTGATCATCCCTACAAAGGTCTTGTCAAATTTGGCTATAAACCAGATATGAAATACAAATTTGTAATTAACTTTCTATATTTATGGTTACACACTGAAAAACCCAAAAAAATAAATCTGGAAAATTTTACTCTTTTTACTTCTCACATCTGGCAATTGAAACCCTCCAAAATCACTATTTTTGAACTTTTATTCCGCTTTAGACAAAAATTCGCCAGTAAATAAAAGGCTGGTGCAAACCTATGTGCTATTGAGGAGTTGGCACTTGATTAAATTGGAATAAGCTTCAAGCATCAACATAAAATTATAGAAAAGCTTGAAAGCCTTTCCAAGAATGTATGTTTTATTCCAAGTTTGCTGGTGAAGCCATTATTTATGGTTTTAAATTTTAACCAGTGCATGTTGCACAACTCTTGTGGTTTTTGTTAATTTTAACAAAAGAAATCAATTTTGCATCCAAGCTTTTAAATGTATTATTCCCATATAAGTAATACTAGAGTGAGTTGCACCATTGGCCCAAGTGTGAACATGATTATGCAATTGCTCCAAGCATGAACATGACCCTAATGATAGAGCCCAATTGTGAAAAAAATGTTTTAAATTTTTAATTAAATTTTTGATGAAAATCACTCAAATTCAATATCTCTTTCACCTTAGGTCTAAAAATTATGAAATAACCTCAAAGAAATCTCACTCATCCAGGGCATTCTAGCAATAGTAAACAAGATTTTGATTTTTTCTTTTTCTTTTTTTTGGGTTTCAAAATTTACACTTAAAATTTTGCAAAAACAAAGATTGATAGTAAAAGTTTGCCTCAATTCCTTGAATAATTTTTATTTTATTTTATTGAATTTCAATGAAAAATTTGTTCAATATTTATTAATTCCTCCACCACAAGTCTAAAGATTAGCAAACACCCATTACACCCCTACTCATCAAGGGGTTTCCAATGGTACCAAGAACACGGCAAGGTGCACTAGAGTTTGGGAGATCTCAACATGATAACCAAAACTTACAAGCTATTTCCTTAATGGATAGATAACAAAATTCCATGAATCAAAATGCACACACAACCCAGTCTTACTAGGTAGATGTAACTTGGTAGTACCGAGGTTTTTTTTTAACAAAATTTTCATTACATTCAAATTCCTTTTGAAAGCATGAATAATTTGGTCCTTGATTTGTATCCCCAATTCAAAACCTTGCAATGCTGATCCTAGTTCTGAATCATTTTGGGATCATGCATCAAATATTTCATGCTTATAATTTTAACTCAAATTTCACTCAAACCAAATTAGGGAATTTATTTGCCTTAAAAGAATTCCTTTAACATGACATATTTTGTAAAGTAAAATACTAGTATGCAAATCCCTAGATATTGCAATGGCACAGGTATATTGATGCATGTGGCCCATTGTGCATATTACAAATGCCTAGTTATTCCAATCTCATTTTATTTCCTTCTCTATAAACATTTTATTACAAAACATGTTGAGGATATGCATATATTTTCTAGATAGCTTCAGCTATATTTTTTGAAATTGTACTTATCCCTTGATGACAATAAAAGGTTGTTTCAACAATATTGAAAAAGAATGTTTCCAGACCAAGGCTTCACAAGCAACTTGTTTTTGGGATGTACAAGGTGCATGAAGCAGGTACTAGTTGGAGAACTATGGTGGAACTGAGTTATTCAGAGCCAACCAGTTAACATTAAAAGAAGCAATCGTCATGTTATGGTCTTTGAACACTTTTATGGAATGGGCTTAAATTTTTATGGGCATTTATATGAAACCATCAGCATTTTATATTGGCAACCAAAATATTTAAGTGGCTATAAACTACACCACTAAGTGGGTGGGAGCTAAAGCTTTGCAAAATAATATGACAAAAAAACACCACCAATTGTTTTGATGAAAATATCATAACTTGTTTCAATTGTCCTATTAATTTGACTAGTTATCAAGGGAGTCATTTCATTAGCTCCATATTAAAAATTCTTGTCCAAGCATTTATGATTCATCATCATGAATCCACTACTTATTATCCACAAGGTAATGGCCATGCAAAGTGAGCTAATAAAACTCTAAGACAAATTTTAACCAAACTTATTAATGCTAATGTTAACTATGGCTTCATGGGCCTACCAAATAGCTTATAGAATCACAACTCAACATAGTCCTTATGAGTTAATATATGGTTAATGTTATTGTTGCCCACTAAAGTTCTAATACCAACCAATTGAACAAGTGTTAAATGAAATTAAAATATGAAAAATGCCTTATTAATACAAATGGAAGATTTGGTTTTGATGAATGAAAAACATTATTGCTGGAAAAAATATGAGTTACATCCAATTATTATGAAAGCATCAACAAGATGATGATAAAAATCTTTAATTCTTTCAAGAAGGCGAATTGGTTTTATGGCTTCTTAAAGATCCAAAAATAAGGAAAAGAAATTTTAATTTCCCCAGGGTTGGACCATTCAAAGTAAAGAATATTTTTAATAACAACAATGTTCAATTAATCACATTTGGTGATGATGATGTGGCAATTGTTAATGTCAACAAATTGAAACCTTATCAATCCAATGGGAAAATTGTTATATCAATTGGAGCCACTATATTACATTGTGATAAGAAGGCATTGCCAAGAAAAGGTAGTTCTAACATACCAAGAAATATGGTGTATTCATTAAGAAGATACCGATGCCAATAGGTAACAAAGAAAGGATAAATAGGTAATAACCATAGCCTTTATTATTATTTGCAAAAAAATAGACCTATTGATAAGTAATTTGAAGAAATGTTATCTATGATAAGACCAAAAAATGATGGCATAGTCTTTTGTGGTACAAGAATTTAACCAAATGGGAATTGGAAAGACAATGAATAAAATGGAATGGTCACAACCCAGGCATTTAATGCCAAAAGAGAAAGAACAATTGAAGCAAATTGAACGGCACCATGAACTATGGCAACACAAATGTGCTAGAGATCAAAGCCACTAAGTGAGTGGTATTGCCATAGTAAGGAAATAGAATGATAGGAAAATTAATGTTGACAATTTCAGGCATAGAAGGAAAAGTTTGATGCCACCATTTTTTAGAAGAATACAAAAGAAATATCAAAAGAAATGGATGGGAAGTTAAACATTGGAGTAGTTAGAGAACAAATAAAATTCTAACTATAGAATAGTTTCGCTTGTCGATTGACTTAGAATTAAATTAGGAGATGAAAGAAGAAACACTAAACAATTCAAATGTTGATCGAATTTTTTTTAAGATCATCCTCATGTAGACACAAAAGAAAGATGGGAAAAGCTTAAGCATATTGAGAGAAAAATCTAACCTCATGATTTAAGTTGTTTATTGTCATAGAAAAAAAATTACATTCAAAGTTTGAACAAAGATCATGAAAAACACTTCATCAAGGTGTGATGGTATTGGAAGGTGAAGCACCAAGGGGTAATTGAGAAAAAAAACTTGGAGAATGCAATCACATCAAAACATAAATTGATCAACTTGGACTTGATTATTTTTTAATGGGAGTTGTACGTCATCTAGTGAGATCTCCTTTTTGACATTTTTTTTCATTTTATAGAATAAAGAGTATAATTACTACAAGGAGTAGTTTCTAGAGGAAATGATGTTGAAACATTAGCTTGAAGGTGGTTCTCCATCAAGGGCAAAGTGGAACAAATCAAGAGTAAAAGATTTGATAGAAGAAATCACATTGGAGCATTTGGAAAAGGTAATTTTTTTTACTTGTATGTATGTCACAACATGGGCTAGTGCAAAAAGTGAAATAGTTAAGGTGCAAAAGGTGGGGCTAGTTGAGTTTAGGAAGCTAGATTGGTGCACCATCAATGTTGTTGCAATGAAGAAGATCGTTTGTGCTTTCAAACTTTCAATTGAGAATAATACCTAGGAAAAATCTATAGCTTCTTTTGATTACAAAGCAATATGCAAAATTTTCAAATTACAAATGAAGGGGACTAATGTACTTACTAGAGAACCTTGCAATCAAAAATTGGGAAGATTATTTGAAGGGAACAAAGAACATTATGTTAAGGATGTTAAGGATATGTAACTACTAAGGATAGGAGTCCACAACTAGTTTTAAAGTTCATTGCTTTCATAACAATAGCTACATTTCATTAGGGAAGCATTTTGTTCCATGAACTTTGGTTTTAGCCATAAAGGCTACAAAGCGAGGACCAATCGATTGGGCAAAGTGGTTCACACAACAATTGCATTAGGAAATTGTTGCAATACAACACAAAGCAAGGAGGGCGGGAGACATCCTTGTAAGGCTTACTTTGATAATTGTGGTTGATTCACGGGGAGTTGCACACTAGGCAATCCATTTTTTGGTATCACAAATGTAATTTTGGGAGAGGGGGTTCCTCTAAGTTTGGTATAATATGTGTTGGGATACAATTGAAAATTATAAAAGAAACTCATCTAATTAATTTGTAACATTTGTAAAATCAAATTTGAAAATAAAATGCCATCATTCAATTAGAAGGTGGACTTTTAAAATGATGTGACATCTTTTGTCATAGTCCATAAAAATAATTATGAACTTCTATTACATAATAACATGTGTGAAGTGTTAATTTTTTTTCCCTAGTATGATTGTGAGACTATTGTAATGTTAAAATGAACGCTTATAAACAAGTTTACTATTTTAATTTATCAAGTCTTTACAAGATTATCAATAGTTTATAAAGTCCGTGATTTATTGAAATGGAAAAATTGAGAATTATTGTTTTGTAAACCAAAAGGAAGTAGAAGATGTTAAGTGTAAAATTAGTGCACTAAACAATTTAGACTTGGGTCATTCTTCCTTCTTTGGAGAACATCCAACAAAATGTCACAAATGGTAATCCTTCAAATTTTTACTTCTCCCTTTAGCAACCTCATGTTGTGGAAGAACTTAAGGTTAATCTACAAAAGTGGTTATGATGAGAATTTTTAGGAGGTTGCCCAATTTCGTCCATGGCTTGTTCCTCCCCACCCTTTTTTCACCTTTTACTTATGACCCTTTTATTGCCATTCTTTGGACAACAAGTAAGACAACACAATCACACCAACTTGGTGAAAGCATGATTGAATACATTAAAGTACTATCTCAAACGATAGTTTCCCTTATTTCTTTAACAAAGTACTCCACACCAAGATGATATAAGAATCTAATGGAATTTGAATGATAAAATCACAATTTACATGAAATCAACCTTTTAATTATAGAAGTGTTTTAGATTTGGATATTATTTATTTTACTTTTATTGTACTTTGGCCATAACATTAAATGTTTCAACAAACAACTTAATGCAACACATGGTGTTAGTACCACCAAACATTGATTTTTTGAAAAAATGAAAAATTCCACCATCTAAGACATGAATCCATACGTATCCAAACACATAAAAGTTGGGGTTTTGCAACATCATAATAATTTGCAATAATTCATTAAAAATTTTAAAAATTAAGAAATTGTCCATTCAAAGGAATACATAAAAATTTGATATTTTGAAATAAATGTTTCAAAATGAAATGTTACTACAACTATCCTTGAGGGAAATATGTTATTGGATTTTAGAAATTTTTGAATCCATTATTTGAAACGAATATTTTCAATTTAAAAATGTAAGGGGTTAATTTTTTCAAAAAATGCATGTCTTAGGAAAAAGATGTCAACTTTAACATTGTTCCAAGGTTTTTGTGTTTTCGTCCAATTTTCTATGTTTAAAAATACATTAGAATAACTCCCAAAATGAACTTTGTAATGGTTGCTTTTGGTACACCCTAATGTGCTTTCACCCACCTAAAATAGGTAAGTAGATAAGTAGGTAGGTAGGTTGTTAAGGTAGGTATATTTAGCCTACCTAACTTGAAGTTAGGCCTTTAGGCAACTACCTACCTTGTTAGGCTTAAGTTACTAGCTTGGCTACCTAACTTAACCTTTTAGCATGGTTACTTTTCTAGGCCTAGCCCAAGGTTACCTACTTAAGCCTAGGCTACCTACTTAGCCTATTAAGCTTAGGCCACATTGATTGACCTTAAGGCTGAAATTACCTACCTAGTTTAACCTCCTAACTATGTTACGTTAAGTAGGTAGTTTAAACTTAACTTTACTTATTAGTTATTTTTGGCTTTAGTTAGGTAGTAAAGGCCTAACAAGTAAGTTAGTTAGACACATCATTATGGTTGACTTAACTAAGTTTCAAATGAGTATGATTGGTTTAACCAAGCCCTAGTTGTTCAATGTGGCTTATTTGACAAATCCATGGCCACCTTGATGAACCATTTTATTTATTTATCCCTCTTGACTAAATGTATGACATGACATTTGATAAAAAATGTCACCTTAGTAAACAAAACTAAGAAAAAAAAACCATGTGTTTTTCATGCCCCATGCCTTTCATTAAAATGGACAACCATTTTGGTCAATGCAGAAATTTTATTCAAATTAAAACTTTTAAAAAGCTATAATTTCTTGTAATGTATAAAAACCTAGGAAATAAGCGTCAAATGAATGTGTGATAAAACATTGGAAAGATTTTTTTGATAGCTACAACTTTGCATTTAAGAGATCTTCAATCAAAGTTCATATGTGGGAGTTATGAGTTCACAAAGTTGTGGGATTCATAATTGGGAAAATTTGAGAATTTTCAGAATTCTTTCTTAGGAATCACATGAGTTTGAATTTGTCATTTTGATGGTACCCTTGTTGCTAGTTACAAAATATATTATAGGAAAGGAGGCGGTGGTTTTTTCAAATTTGAACCATGGTGAGTTTTATAAAAGTTATTGCTTGTGGCTTATCCATGCACCATTTTGGTTCCAACTTTCATTAATCACCCTCATCCTTGGCTTATGTAGTTGATTACACTTTGAACTCTCACTTGTGAGTTTATCCTAGTCCCATCCCAGAGTTGCAAACCTTGTTTTTTTTTTGAAAATAGGGAATGTGCTTTAATTTGCATTATTTAGGGTTTAATTTGTTGGTTTTTGGGTGTTTATAGGATTTAGGGCACAACAAAAGAAAAGTTTATTGTAACTATAGTTCATGTCGAGATGCAATGCTGCCATCTGTACGTTATTTGTCATGTAGCAAAGGTTGTAAAGGCAATAGTTGTGTACAAAGCTAAACACAACATTATAGATAGTGATATGGTTTAAAATTTCCACTTTATATAGTATGCTAGGTTTTTTAACCCTTTCATTTTTTGTACTACTCACTTTTTGAACTTTGGTCCTTTGATATACTATAGAAAACTTTATTTTCAATGAGTTCTTTAGCATTTTTTTATCCACCCATTTTGGTACGTCTTTTATCAATATAATTGTTTTTTTAATCACATTTGTTTGATGGGCATATGCCTTTTTTTGGTCATCTTTTTAGTGCTTTAAGTGTAAAAATTAAAACTTAAATAATCCCATATGCACACTTTATAATTAACTTATCTAAGGTTTACAAAGATCAATAATGTACATTGTGCAATACTTACATCTAATGTATTAGAAATCACATCACCTAAAGATTTTTGAAGTAATACCCACATTCTAATTAACTTATTGGCATTGTCATGAAACCAAACATGCAATATTTACATCTTTTTTATTCTAACTTTCATAAAGCCATTTTAAATCTACAATACCCATATATATAGGTTTCCTAAATTGTTGTTAATTTTTTTAACATCCATTGCAATACCCACATATAGGTCTCCTAAATAATTGTTAATTTTTTTTTACATCCATTGCAATACTTGCATCATAGCGCATTTATTTGCATTATGTTTATATTCAAATTACAATACCTATATACATGTAGAAAGATGATTAAAGAATTTTTTAGACATTTAATGAATGATTAAATAATTAATTTTGATAATTAATGAGTTTTCACATAATTAAATAATTATCAAAGAATATTTTAGATGATTAAAGAATGATCAGCTAATTATTAAGGATAAATTATGATAATTAATCATTTACATTATCTAATAATTACATACTCATATGACATAATAATCTAGAAGTATCAACAAATAATGTCATATAATTAAGGAATTACTAAAAGATTATTTAAGATAATGTAAATGATTGATTATCATATTTCGACAATTATATTTTTAAAATATTAATTAACTAATTATTTGAATAATTAAATTTTAATTTAAGAAAAAAAATTATAATTTGATATTTAATTTATCATCCTAATTAGATTTTTTATGTTGATAAGTTATTCACATCATTATTTTAGATAATTATTTTAGATAATTAATTGTTATAAAATTAATTCAAGAATATAAAAAGACGTGTATTGGGTACCAAAACCATTTATTGGTTATTTTGAAACGACCTTACATGTGAGTATTACATTTAAGGTTTGGTTCTCACTAAAGGTTGTTTAAATCACCTATGGTTTATTTCAAAATGAACTTGCACGTGGGTATTTCATTTAGGCTTTGGTCTTTGTTCAAAGGTGCACCTAAACTACATATTGGTTATTTTGAAATGACCCTACATGTGGGTTTGTGTTTAAGGTTAGGCCTTCACCTAAAGTTATTTAAATCACCTATGGGTTATTTCAAAATGAACTTGAATATGAATATTGCATTTAAGGTTATGTATTCATATAATTTTGCAATACCCGCACACGTACTTACTTTCACCAACTAAAAATTTGGCCTTAATTTTATAAATAATTAAATAAAAAAGTAACCAAAGTTTTTTTTTAAAATTTTACCATTTGGTAGTATCTCAAAGTCGAGTTTTTCCACTTTCTTTAAAAAAACATATAAAATGACATTGCATTGTTTTACATATGTTTCAGCCTTAAAAATTCCACCCAAAATGCACCTTAAATTTATTTTAATTATTATAAACTTGTAAAAAAATGTTAATTAATTAATTTATCCCAAACTCTAAACCTAAACCATAATCCAATATTATATACTTATAATAACTACATTAATAAATGCATTTTAAAACTACATATTTATTTACTTACATGAATGTTTTTTCAATATATATGATTTAATATGTTATAATACAAAAAGGAATAGACATTAAATTGTCATTGGCGAGGAATCAAATATTTAATAAATACTTTTATGTTTCATGGTTAATGAATTATCATAATACGATATAGGTATTGCATTTAAACAAAAGTGGGTTAGAAAATATTGAATTCTAAAACTATGGAACATATGGAAACAAAAGATATTCATAATTATGCTATAAATATAACTAATTAATAAAATAAAAAACCAATACAATGAGCAAAGTCTAAAATATAAACCTTAAAACCTTGAAATAATTAACCAAATTCTTAAACCTTAAATCATTATACTTAACCTTAAAAATCCAAATGATATTTTTCTATAAACCTTATTAAAACCCTAACAATACAAACCCTATCAAAAAACAGTCCTAGTGATATATGCCTTAAACCCAGAAAAACTATATAAATTATACAAATAATATAATGCAAAACAAAAAAAATTAAAAAGAATTTAGAAACCAAAATTAAAAACTTTTCAACTACAAATATTTACTAACCAAAAAAAACCTTAACTTTCAAAAACAATCAAATAAATTTGTTTAAAAACCAAAAGAGAAAGTATGTTTCTTACCTTTGTGTGATCTCTCCAAGTTGATTTTTTCCTAATTTTTTTGAAAAAGATATAAAATGAAATTGTATTGGTTTACATATGTCTAAACCCCAAAAAATTTCCCCAAAATTTAGCCTAGTTTAGGTTAATTACTTTAAATTTGTAAAAAAATTGTTAATTAATTTATGTCTTGCAAACCATAATCCAATAATACATATTTGTAATAACATGAAAAGATGTATTGTAATGTCCATTCCATAAATAAATAAACAAACAAAATTTAGTAAAATATGCATTAATTAAACCAAAATGGTTGTATTTATAACATTGTTTCCACTATAAATTGTTTGTAATACTTACATGTGAAGACCTATGTTCATCATCCATGAATTAAGACGAACCTTAATAAATTGATAGGTAGGATTGGGGGGGAGAAGTGAGTAGATAATTAGTTAGGTATTTGGCTATGTAAAAGGTGTAGGTAGGTAGGTAAGCATACTAGTAGGTAAAAATGTGATGAATGGGTAGGTAAGTAGGTATATAATGAGGTAGTTGGGTAGGTAGGCAAAATAGTAAGTATGAAGGAAGTTACACTAATAAGGTAGCTATGTAGATAGGCAAATTAGTACTAAGAAAAAAACTACCTATCAAGGGGGTTAGGTTTATAGGGTACTTATGTCAATAGGGTGATTATGTGTATAGGGTTGCTAGTTAGTAAGGTAGCTAGGTTGGTAGGGCAGGTAGTTAATGCAGTGGCTAGGTCAATAGGAAAGTTAAATCAATAAGGTATGTAGTTAATAGGATAGTTAGGTTAGTAGGGTAGGTAGTTAGTATAATAGCTAAGTTAGTAGGATAACTAATTATTAGGGTAGCTATGTTAGTAAGGGGTAATTAGTAAGGTACCAAGGTTAGTACAATATTTACGAGAGTAGAAGGGGAGTAGGGTAGCTATGTGCGAGGTCGAGTTTAAAATAAAAACAACCAAGAACCAAAGCAAAAAATAAATTAAGTACAGTGGTCAACAACAAAAAGAAATGGATTGTGATGAACCCATCTGGCGCTGAATGAAAAAACACAGCCCATCTAGTGGACAGAATGGGGAACTGGTGCATTGGTGGATGCCAGTTCACTCTGGCCGACTCATTGTTACCCACAGTACCCACCAGATCACCAACCAGGCATCCCGTAGAATTTGAAAACTGCTAGTGTGATTTTGAAGTAGATTCTTTAAATTATTGAAAGTCTAATTTCTATGGTTTTAAAAAGAATTTTGAATTCTTTTGGTCCTTTGCATAACCCAATATTCTAAATAGTTTCATATTTATGTTGTACGATCAAATTTGGAAAATTCAACATGTTACTCAAAGGTATGTCCAACTTGTTACAAAATATTTGTAGATTGCTTAAAGAACCATACCCTAACAAGGGAAATCGCAGAAGTAATTGTTGGGTTCCAGTTCCAAAAGGAGACAAGTTGTGTAATCCAGTTCCAGGTCTGGTTTTAGGGAAAGCTTCACAAAAGAGTTTAGTTCAGGGGACCACTTCCAACATGAGGTAACTTAATCCTCATGCTCTAGTTATTTGGGATCAGATCCAGAACCAGGAACATGCCATCAAATCTCATTGCATGAATTTGCACCCCTGTTGAACAATGGCTATTTTTAGGTGTAAATTAATTTTTTTTGGGGGTACTCTTTAGTGTAGGGGAAGGCCTGCCTTCCAACAAGTCATGGCCTTGAGGGTAGTACCCCAAGGGTGTAGGCCCTAAAATTAGGGGAGGTCTGTGAGAGCAAGCCTTCCTTAAGTACCCAAAGGGTGTAGACTGGAAGATTGGGGGGGAGACCTTTCCGCTGCCAGAGCAAAAACACTGAGAGTGAGAAGCTCGCAACATAAGAATTCGATCAACTCAGTGACGACCCCCTTCCTCCACCCTTTGATCGCGCAACTAGGCAACAGGACAGGTGCTGCCTCCCTCGAAGGGAAGGCAACCCAAGGCCCATCGCCAGTCGATTATAATCTGGAAATTTAGGCGGATTTTCCAAAGGATTTGGTGCTCACGATGCAAGAAAACGCTGCTAAGAAAGCAAGGCGAACCGTAATCCATAGAACTTTAGGGGGTAGAGCAACCTTCAAGATGCTACTCGATTGTCTCAAACTTCACCTCCCGGCCCCTCTCGTCTCGGTTACTCTTTTCACAAGGGGATACTTTGAGATTCTGCTCGAAGATGAGGAGGGTGCGAAGGCCACCAGATGACTGACGGTAGTCGAATGGAACGGCTTGGGTCTCTCCTTCTCACAATACATCCCGAACTTCGACGCAAGTTCGCAAAGAGTAGAAGCTCAGCTTACTCACGCTATCAAGGTGCAGTTCCCTGACCTGCACGAAAAATTTCGGAACATAAGAGCCCTGACCATCATGGCTAGCAAGCTCGGGGAGGTTTTGGAAATTGAAGCAACCGATTCTTATATCAAAAGGTCAGCTAGGCCCATGATAACAATCGAACTGAGAGATATCTCCAAGCTTCCTGGCTACATTAGAATTTCGTCAATGGCGGAAGGAGTTGAGACCAAGGACACGATAGCACAGAGAATTTTATACTCTGGACTATCGAATCAGTGTAGAAAATGTAGGCAATTCGATCATCACGCCCAGATTTGCACCATCAATAGAAGTAAACCCTGGGAAGGGGTGCCACCATCCAACGGCCCCCTCTCCACAAACGGAACAGATGGAAAGAAGTCAGGAGGAGGAGCTTCTCAGTTAAAGCAGGATTAGTGTCGCAACCCCACTTTGGCCAAGTGTGGGGGTGAAGCCCAACACTTGGAAAAGTTGGAGGTTGGGAGTCTTCTGGGACTCCCGAATGTTCAGAGCTCGACAGCAAGGGACAAAACGCCTCGCATTGGGGTGTTCTTGGTGTCATTGGAAAGGTCTTGAAACGTAGATATCGAAAATGCCCTCGCATTGGCAATTCGGACGTCTGCAGCCCAAGTTATGGGCAAAAGAAGGGCCGGGAGTCAAATTGGCAGTTTGACTCCCGACCACTAAAAGTCGAGAATCGACCTCTTCCTGACGTCCGATTTGAGTGTGCAACATGGCGTTGGAAAGATCTCGACGAGGGCTACAACTTTTGTTCAGACCTCGTTGCGATCCAACTCTTCAGTCGGGAGTTATGGCGGTTCAAAGTTCCGAGAGTCCCGCCGGGACAATTTCGGGACTCCATTTCGGGAGTCCCGGGAATTTGTGCCATTCGGATGTAGCCTCTGCAACCAGCCGCAGAGAATACTATATGGGGGAAGGTGGTGGCTTCCCCCGAGTCCGGGCCGTGGTGAGTCTCGTGTGTCCAAGTGCCCGTGGCAAGTCCCAACACCAAAGGGTGTCCCGAATGCTAAACTAACCCGATTTGGTTGGTTTTTGGATGCAGATTCACACGAGCTAAGCTAGTCCCTCTTCCTAGTCTAATCCCGGGGCTCCCAACTCGACTTTCTACCCCTTTCTAGAGTTGGAAGCCGGGAGCGTGCTACCAAGTCTCAACTTTCCGCAACTTGACTTTGTGAAACCCTCAAGTGGGTTTCACCTCGTGACTTAGGAGCGCATCAATTAGGTTGGCAGACTGCCTCGACCTCAAAATGTCAAGAGCAACCAAATGCGCACCCGGAAAAACCCGTTGCACTCAGAAGCTCGCAGCCAATTAGAGCACCCCACAGATTCAGCCATCGCCAATTGCTCCAATAAGCTCCATAAAGCAGAAATACAACCAGGGGGTTCAAGCCAGATCGAAATACCAGGGAGCTCGAAAGTTGATCACGTCATGACAGAGCTTGCAAGCTCCCTAGGTCTTAATCACGACAGGCCCAGCCTGGTGACCAGAAGGCATCCAGAAAGCACCTACACATCCAAAGCAAAGCTTAATTTTGGTTTCCGGGAGGTAAACAACCACCAGGCTCCTTACTCAGTTGCAAACACAAACCCGTTCGCGGCTCTGGAGGCTGTCAACCCAGAAGCTAAGGACGCAAAGGATAATAAAGAGGATCTGAGGGAGAGCTGGACCTTCCAGGGAAGAAAGAAGCACACTCCTAAGATCGCCTCGCCAAGGCAAGTTTTGCCTCAGTCCCCAACTCCCACCCCAAACCATGAAGTCACACCAAGGGGAAGAAGGAAACAAATGCACTCAGAAATACATCGCTCCTATTTCACCTCCCTGGGCATCTCTGTACCACCAGGCCAAGAGCACGCCAGAACAAAGATCTGGCTGGTTTTGTCCAAAGAAAAAAACGACCAAAAAGAGATTCTAGTATATGCTAAGAATAATTCCCCATCGAGCCTCCCGCATAACATCAAGATCACGGGCTCATCAGAGGAAGAATGGACCCACATGTTTGCCCTTGCAGATATCACCCAAAGCATCGAATCAGAGCTCGAGGACAAGGTCTTCAGATATAGCCTAAACCTCAAGGATCGCCTCTCCTTGGAATGGAGCTAGCAAGAAGAATAGACCAGAGGAGGATGGGAAGGCACCATACTCGCACACATCAACATTGGCACCAACACCATCAGTGTGAAGAATAAGAGACACCTCCACTGGAGGATGTCTGACTCCTTGACAAGCATGAACAATGACATTGAGTTCTCGGGCCCGACACACAGTCTTCTGTTGAAATCCGGCCCCGTAAGCACAAATCGTCAAGTACGCAAAAGCGCGTAAGCCAGCCTGCTGGCGTCCCCTCAAGCAATTAGGAAGAAAAGATTCATCAAGCTTGACCTCTCCAAATTGGAGCCCCTGCGCACGGTTATTCCTTTCAGCTCCGCGAATGACCAAGAAGCCCAAGGAGCAGGCTAGGAGGAAGTAGGTCAAATTGTGTGCACAGATATGGGATCGATTGGCTCACCAGCCGCCCAAAACCCACACACACATGTTTGAAAAAACCCTCACCTTGGCGTCCCTCAATGTTAAAGGATTAGGGATCAATTCGCCAAAGCAGAAGGCGATCAAACTCTGGTTAGCCTCTTTTCCCTCCCCCCCCCCCAATCCTTCTCATCCAGGAACATCACTTGGGTCAA
>Ga0209611_10008727_pt1 | contig 15670 bp, 14 predicted proteins | sample S1TSphgellanicum_3_FD_187693 | JGI IMG/M metagenome (GOLD analysis project Ga0209611, IMG submission 187693) | Host-associated microbial communities from peat moss isolated from Minnesota, USA - S1T2_Fc - Sphagnum magellanicum MG (SPAdes) (version 2) | ecosystem: Host-associated > Plants > Peat...
ATATATATATATATATATATATATATATTAAAGCCACCTTACATTAATTATAATCCATTATTTCATATTATTGCATAACCTATATTATAATTAAATTTATTATGTGAATAAAATGTACCCTATTTTTTACTAATTAACTTATAATTTTTACCCAACAACCAATATATTGCACCCTATATTTTTCCTCATGTATTTTTTACTTTTTTTTATTAATGTCCCCCTTGTGCATTTTATTCAAATAATTAATTAATTGTAATATAAAATATGTAATAATATGAAATAACGGACTACAATTAATATAGGGTGGCTTTAATATGTATATATTAAATAATAATAGGGTGATAAAAAATAAGTTGGACAATTATTTGACACACGTAAATCCCAAGGTTTACATTAAATGTTTTTCCCCCTAATGCTCTATGTGTTTGTAACATGCATTTCAAAAAGTAGTTGACCCTACAAAGTTTAAGTTGGAAAGCATAATCTCTTTTGAGTGATAACCATTTGAATGAAATGCTTGAAGACAAAAATGGAGATACATGCCCCCAAGCTTTTTGAACACATGGGTGAAACATGGTAAAATAAACAAAAAAATATTATTGTCTAGAATCTAGTCTAAAAATAGTCCAATTTCTAACACATGTAATAATAAAGTTTTTAATATGTCCATATCCATCATTGAAAAATTGAAATAATTAATATTTCAACCTAGTCTATTGAGAAAACTTATTTTATAACTATTTTCCTTATGTTGAAAATAAACTACAAGGATCAATCATTGTCTATTTTACCATGCCAACACCCACATGACTTTCTCTATGCTTTTAGATCCACATTTGGGGTATAGTACAAGAGTCCAACCCAAAAATGGATCTTACTCTTGTTCATTAATTTTTTACTACACTTGAGTTTACATTTTAAGGCCCATGGGTGCAAGGCATTTCCAAAATACAGCTACCATCTTGTCCTAGGCCTCTTATTTTGGGAGTAGCCACACTCTAGCCTTCAAGTAAACCTTACACTTTTGCAACTCTACATGAATTGTTGAATGTAACTCTTGATTATCACAAACATTTACACTACCAATTGGGAGCACATTTGCAATTATGTGCATGAATTGCTACATGGAACTCTTGATCATTAAAAACATTACAAGGTTGTTACTACATACTACCAATGGAAGAGCTCCAAACATTAAAGGCCATGTAACCCCTAAGAGCATATAAGCCATTTTTGCAACCATTTTTCCTTCTATGCAAAGCCTCAAAAAGTAGTCCAATCTTCTCGTCACTGAGTTGGATTAGAATTCCATTTCTTGGATTCAAAGTTTACACAAGCTCAAAAATCTTTGGCAAAGTCTGGCAAGGGATGATGAGATAGTGAAGCTAAGTTGACCTCATACAGATTGTGCAAGTGCTATCCAAGGTTGAATATGAAGTTTTCAAAGTGACCAAAAAATAGTTTGTGGCATGACATTAATGCATGCATCCTAATGCAGCACTCACAATGATTAAGTGTTCATTCAAGCCCAAATGTGATTATTTCAAGTACTAAAAAATGAAAACCTTGCAATTATTGGAATGTGAAAGTCTTTAAAATCAAGGAGCAACTTCAAAAAGATCCCAATGCTAAAGCTCTTGGATCAGCTCATAAATGAGTTTCCAAAGTTAACCCCTTGCTATCCACCTACAACTCTGAAACCCTCATTGGTGCAAGTAACTTGGTTCCCTAGCTAAAGGCCATGGATGCATGCACTTATTTTATCAATATCTCACTCAAATCCAAGTGAAAATTTTCTATCAATAGATCATCTCAAAGCACTTAGAAAAACCACACAATTGTAAAATTGAGAAATTGAAGAATATTTAAATTACCATCATCCACATCCATTTGAAATTCCCAACAAAAACCATTTTTGGCTTATTAGGTGTTTAGGGGATAAAATTAATAAAAGTAATTAAGACTAGAGCCTTAATTTAAATCTAGGTATCCAAATTAAAAAGTCTTCGTGTATCAATAATCCTTTAACTTGATACGTACTACCCAAGATTTTTTAATCTCTCAATTTTGCAAAAGTGATAATTTTATGCTAAAAAAGATGTTTTCCCAAGTTCTTTCCAAAAGCCATGTGTTCTCAAGTTTTCCTAAAAATGAATTCGCAAAATTGCAAAACATTGCCACCAAAAAACTAACTAGTATCAACCACTTATAATCAATTTCAAATTTCATTAAGGGTTCTTATAACAAAACTAACAAATATTGTGAAAACCTTAGCCAGCAAAGACACAATTCAAATACTTTAATGGATAACTCCCAACAAATAAATAAATAAAATTAGCATATTCCATAGGCTTTCCATGGTCTCCCATTTCAACACTCATTGGAGATTTTGATTTTATTATGAATTTTTGAATATCTAAGTGTGCATTACTCCATAATGTTGAATTGCAAGCATTGAAGATTTTTGGACTAAACCCCTTACATGTAATGCATTCATAACACAATTGAACAACATATATAGTTTTTAAAAAGACAAAATGGGTGAAGTGGAAGTCTAACACGTCTTAAAATAGTTGAGCATATTAAGTATGTAAAGCACAATCACAATTAAGGAACCAACAATGACCTTTAGATGAATATTAAAAAAGCAATAGGTGAGTTAGTCAAGTTGATGTGCCAAAACTTGACTACTTATTCTCAAAAAATATTCTTGTTTAATTCTATGATTAGTAAGTCATCATAGCAAAAAAAAATTAATATTATCATCGAAAATAAAGTTTTAGTATATTATTATGTTAAGGTTAATAAGTTTTTTTTTTTTCCTCAAATCATTTTTTAAAAATTCAAGTCATTTTAGGAATCTTTTAAACAACAAAAGCACTTAGAGTTACATTGTTCTAAAAGTTTTTTGGGGTATTTTTTTCATTCACGACATAGATTTCAAATTTATTCATATGATCTCCTAAAATATTATGAATTTTTTTATATAAATAAATCAAATAATTTCAATGTCAACTTTATATTTTGTGTCAAAATATTGGAGATATTTCAATAAGTCTAGCAATTTCTAATGCCACCATCACTTGTGATGTAAACTCAAATGGTAATTTATTATTCGAAATTCCAACACTATATTAAAGTTGTTTGGATGCATATTATTATGCATGCAAAACATGCCCTAGACCCATGATTTTCCCAATTATAGATAGATCCACACTTTTCCTAATTATGTGTCTCTCAATAATTCTAAAATTTTCGAAAACGACCCCCACATTGTTTAGCAAGCCATGTTTGCCAATTATTTTGCAATCTCATTCCTACCATTGACTAACCCACTTTAGTTCCAAGTGTTCCAAACTTTCCAAACTTTCTGCTAATGCACAGTGGGTTCTTCTATTCCACTCCAAATCCTATTGTAACAGATGTTAGGTTCATCTCTCCAAACCACTGATAATGGAGATCTGGTCACATACTTCTAGCTATGAGAGGGGTTGGATGTGGGTGGCCATGAACAGCCATGGAGTTAGAGTTCAATGTGTGGAGTTTGCATTATGCAAAATGTAAAGCACTTGGAGAAACTTTTTCCTAAGTTTACTAGGAGGGAAAAACCAAGAATACAAGGAGGGATATTACACTTGCTCCTTAAGAGTGTCAAAGATCTTACACCTAGTTATGGATCTTATGCCTATAAGTAGGCATAAGATCCCTCCCACCCTAAACCGTACCTCCCAAGGCGATGTTTGACTACATTGTACATTGACAGACTCTCTTTTCAAAGGGAAACTAAACTAATAAGGGGTGATATTCTTTGTCTCCACCATGAAAGGCAAAATGGAGAGGAATACAATTTTAAAAGGACAACTTAGTAAGTTTTACCACATCCATAGTACCACTTTCTTCTTCTAGTAGTATGGGTACTCAAACTTGCTTGCTTTTCATGCATGGTCCCTCCATCAAAATAATTAGGTCATTAGTCATGTTGGGTCCTCATTTGGGTCAGACGGTTTGACGAGCATCATCATGCAATGGTTGCCCAATCTGCATTGAGCACGTATGGGGAATTCATGCAATTAGGTTCAGTGGCCAATTCTTAAAAGAATGTAATGGGCCAGAGGAGGGTTGTCTTGGCTTTGGCTTTCTTCCCACCAATTATTTAAGCTATAAACATTGACCCAAAACCCACCTCCTACCAATACTGGGTTGGAAACTTGTCATAAAAATGAATGCCGACAAGGGGAATTGTCCTCCAGTTCCCCTTGTCCTTGAGTGTAACTAGTTCATGGGCATTTTGTACCTGTCTCTTCAAAAAAGATAAGACTTTGAGTCCATTGGGAATCCTTGGTTCACTTTGTGCTCTTTGCCTAGCTTTTGGAAATGGTGTACACTTTGGTGTAAGAGTTTGGAAATGTTGGCTTGGACATTCTCATATTGGTGTTTGAAAAAATTGTTCCCAAATTTGTTGCCCCACCCTTGACAATCATTTCTCTGAATTTTATTCCCAGCAAAGATGGGATGTGAGGATCGAATATAGTTTGCATAGGTAGTATAGTTCGGATGGCATTACCAAAATACCTTTTCTTTTCAAGTGTATGATCATCATGGACAAATGCCAATGACTCCACGACAATGTCACATCCAGTAGTGTTGGGCGGTTATTGGAAACAGGAACGGAGAACAGCCGCCTAGTGGTTATCAAGGCAGTTCTTAGGATTTATAGCCATGGTTCTCAAAAGTTCAAAGAACCAATTCTGTTATATAACCATGTTTCTCCAAACTTGAATTTTTTCAAATAACCATCTATAAAACTGCTTGTCCTTTACCAATTCTTTCATGAAAACCACAGGTTCTTTAAGGTTTTCAACATACCTTGTACCAGCAGCTCTTTGATCCTTCTGAAGTATTTAAAAAACCACAACTGGTGGTTCTTTATAAATTCAAATAATCACACAACACTGGTCATTTCCAGAGCTTTTTTTGGGGCCCATTATTGTGACAACAAAAAAAATTGAATTTATTTGGAAAATTAGTGTAAATTTGAAAAAAGTTGCAAAAATTTTGGAAAATTTTACCAAACTTTCAAAACCCCAAATTTGAAAGACAAAAACCTTATTTGAGAACTCATGTTCTTCACCTTTCTGTCCGCTTTTGACTTTGGGGAAAGGGAAAAAAAAAATTTTAAAGCTTTAGATTTCCTCTGCTTTGTAGGTCCTAGACTTGGCACTTTGGGATCTTAAAAATTGAAATTTTTTTCCTGTCACAAATATCTGCCCTATGTTGGATTGAATGAACCTTTAGATTGCTGGGTCTTCACACATGTTCTTGAGACTTGGCCCCACTTTCATGCCTCATCACAAGCTTCAGCAATGCATAGAATTGTTTGGAGTAAAGGCTTTTCAGTTCCCAAACAGAAAGAACACAAAGCTTGACTCTAATCCAGACTATTTGCACTGCAGTGACATAGTCTACAACTGAAAGCAGTACTAGAAATTTTGTAGTGCATTTGGAGGGCACCCTATATCTATGAATATCCATCCTACAAAAGAGGAGACACATAACACTTACACATTAAGAGTGGGAGGGATCTTAGACCTATAAGTAAACACCTATATAAGTAAGCATAAGATCATCCCCACTCTTAAGGGATAAGCATAAGAACCCTCCTCTTAAGCTTCATGAACTCTATGTTTAGGTTCATGATAACTTTGATAACCATAGCCTTGCACTTTATGTTGGGTAAAGCCCATGGGTTATGGGCATTTCCAAAATGTGGTGCAAATGCTTTGTCCTAGGGCTCCTTATTACCCTGGCCCCTCACCCTGAGGACTTATCCTACACATAAAGAACGAAGGGGACACACCAAAGACAAGGATGGGGATTCTTGTCAATTGAGGAGTTTCTTTGTGTGCAACAATATACCATACATTAGGAGACCCTAGTTACTTCAAGGAAGGGTTCAATCGTCTTCAGAACCTTAACTCAAGTGTGAAAGGATCTCAAACATGTTTTTTATCAATATTCTACTTACAGGATATTCTTGGGATTTTTTTGCTAAAGTTTACAATTTGTTATGAGTAGCATTCTCAAATAGTAGAATCAGCATACCACCATCAATCCACCTGCGGAACAAACTTACAAAAGTACCAGCAGAATAAGAGCCCGAAAACTGGTTACATACAGAGAACAGGATCACATACCCATTTATTGGAGGAGAAGAACAAACCTGTTCAATTATTCAAAGAGGAGGAAGGACCTCACTCTGTTCAACTACAAAACAATTTTTTTCATAAAGTGGAACAGTTTTTTAAATTTCTGCTTAAGATCCTCAATCTTGAAACGTTGGGATCATTGGTTTCTAAATCATCTTGCACATTGAAGTCTTTAACATGTGAAGAAGGAAGATATATTAAAATGAGTCCTCAGTTTGATTTATATTGTTACAATTTAACCTAATTTGAGAAAAATTGAACATTTTATTTTAAGTTTCACTTTGTAGCCAGCAACAAAATCCACTAAAAACACACCACAAAAAACATGTGAACAGCCGATAAACAATATAGATGACAGGTAAACTGCACTTTTGTGTTGATTTGTAAAGACAACTTTGACCTCATCCAAAGGTAGTGTGACAAAGGGGCCTGAGTGAGCAGTCTTCCTTATGAAGTAACAAAGCTACATGTTTGTTGTATCATGATATGTTCAGGGCCCAGTCTGGATGGGGATGAATGTCCCCATTCTATAAATTTTGCTGAAGCATTGAAAAGGTTTGCAAGAGTTACCAAGTCAAGTCATGATCACATTGAATGGGCTTCAATTTGATCACATGGTGGAAGTACTTGAACTTTGCCTATTTCATAGAATTCAAATGCCAAGTTTACTAGGTGTTCCTGGATGCATAGAACAACTTGGATCTATCAAGAGTCCAAAGGCATCTACTTTGTGAAGTAAAAAGCCACCAGTGTGCTTGTGAACTTTTTCTCTTTGTTAGGCTCTGCCCCCACGTAGCGGGGGAGTATTGCATTCCAGCAATGGTGCTGAGTGTTACCTTAAGTGGTAGTGTTCACACCAAAAGGTTCAGGACATATTTTGGGCATGTGCAAACTTGGTGTGTTTGTTTCACATCTCATCTCCTTGGATAGTCTGAATTGTTCTTCTTCTGACCAAGCACAAGAATTATCCAAGACCAAGGTCCCTTTGAATTGGGTGCCTTTGAAAAATGCCTTCGAAAAGGTAAGTATAAGTACCTGCAAGCATGGGCTAGACTGTCCTGAGTGTTTGTTCATTTTGAGGTACTAGTAGTGGTTGAGAGTACAGACTCCAAAGGGACTAAAGATGTCCTTTCTCAGTGTATTTCTGCAGAAAACCCTGGGCTTTTGAGACGTTCAATCTGTACCCTCTCCAGAGAGAGTGTGAGAGAAAGTGTTACTCCTTGTTGAATCTTTCCACATGAAATTTGGAAATGCCAGCAGCATCCTGGATCATCATGACACTCTACTGAGGTGCTAGGAGAGCCAATGTGAGTAACATGGTTGGGGTGATTTTGCACCTGATCATAAGCTGGTGCATGGTTCAATCTCTGTATCTGGTCGAAAAATGCAACTATCTATGTTCTGGGTGGGCCACCAAAGTAGGTAAGGAAATGAGTGCTTGTGAAGAAACCAAGAATTTGGGGGAGGAGGGACAAGTTCTTTGAATTAGAGCATCTCCACCCACACCCCTATTTGGGCCTCTATCAATGTTTCCCACATCCAAAATACATTCTTAATTATTCCCCCATCTTCACCCATAAACATGGACAATGTAAGTGACAAACTATTTAAATGGCACAGTCTGAGTGAAGGATTATGGTCAGTTTGGAGGTCATTGTTTCCTAGGCATGTTTACAGGCCCATTTTACTACTGTGGGTGGAGACGCAAACATAGTCCTTCTTGATGTGAGATGAGCTTCCACCGCTGGAGGACTCTGGGTTTGTGCAATGTTTGGATCTCCAGCAGTACTATGTGACCCTGTAAAAAAATATTTCTCACGTCCAAGTTTAGTTATTTACTTTTTTCTGACCCCAGCCTTGAAGTTGAAAACTGGGACTGCAAAGAGGTGGGAAACTACTAATGGCAACCCACCTGAACCAATCAAACTATCTAGCCAACCAACAGCAGGTGTCAGGCTTTGCTGTGCCTTCACCAGCCTCAGAATCCTGTCCAAAACTGCTGGGCCAAAACCATTTTGCTGAGCTGCTTCTGCTTTTCTTGATCCAAATGTCTTTTGCAGGGCCAGATATTAAGCAATACACATCACCCAGGAGTATATTTTTGCTTTATATGTGCACACTAAATCACTAAAGCCTTGTTTGTACTGTTACACAAGTCAAATTCCCATAACATAGTAGAATTCCTTACATGGGTGCAATGTACAAACTGCATTGTCTGCAGGTCATCTGCAGGATCAACTGCAGATATGATATTTGGGGAAAAAAATTAACTACCCTGGCAGACAACAGCAATGGCTCGAAGAATTGACAAGTATCACATGCACCAGTCCACAGAGTTCAAGGTTTGTTTTGCACAACTATACAGAGTTGCCAAAGCAACAGTTTGCAGTGGTAAGCTCATTAGGAGAAGGGTGTATGCCTCTGCTGTGTGGGGGGTGGGGGGGGAAACCTTATTCAGTTTCACCCATTAAGCAGACTTCTCTTTGATTTCACTGCGATTTGCAGAAGCTGCCAATATGCGGATCCCCACCTACTGGATCCACAGTTAACACTTTTCCAGTGTTGAGCTCAAATTCTGACAGAATCAAGTCTCGCAGACAGAAAGCTCTGTCATGTTCAGCTTGCCACCAGGTACAATTGTTATCATTTGCTGGCAAAAACAAGTCGTTCTTTCTTGGCATGTTGTAGGGGAGCAGTGTGTACTAACCAGTGTTGGTCTGGTATCAACTCTTGAACATACCAGTCTGGTATTGGGTGCTTGTTAAGAATTTCACACCAATGTTATTGGGTACTTCTTGGAACTTCCATACCTGCCTGGTCCTGATATTGGGTCCAAGACTGACTTATGGCTGGTGTGAAAGTTAGATATACACCCCAGTTAAGCAGTTATTAAAAACAGGAACAGACCCCAGAGGTTATCATGGTGGTTCTTAGGAATCATAACCATAATTCTCAATAATCAAATAACTGGTTTTGACATACCTATGTCCACATTCAGAAATGGGTAACTCAAATTCACATATCATGAGATATCCACTTGGTAACACCATTCAGCTGTACTTTTTCACATTGTATCTGTTGCTGACTCCAAAACCTTCAGGCCTTACCCATATTTCACATGGCCCAACATCATGGCAGTCCCAAGATACCACATCATGAGAGGGCATCCTCTTAACTCTCATTTCCATTCTCTGCAATCCCACCTTTGGCAAATATGGAAAGACCCTACAAAGACAATTATACTCACAGCCTCATTTTATGTCAATGAGCCTCACAAGCCTACCGCTCTTCAACTGCTGTACACTGGCACACATTCAGACCAGCCACAAAAGTGAAGGGATCTGTCTCTAGCCCATCCTGTTAGAAGAGAGACCCTATCATGAGCCATGCCTTCCTGTTGCATTTATTGGAACAGCTCCTGCATCAGGTAGACATTACTAAAAAGATGGCATCTTAGGCAGATGACAGATGAAGCTAATTCTGCATTCCAACACTGTGTGAGCTACTTGTCTGCACTTGTTAGTGCACTGTCAATGATGCAGGTGTATAAGAGACAGAACTCAACTGCATGATAAGGTTTCTTTTTTGAGACCTAAAAGTGCATTGTTAGTATTAAATAACCAGACAACAGTCAACTGGCGGTCTTCAGCAAAACGTGAGTCTGCAAGCAAATTTCAGTCACAATCTGTTATCTCAAAGATCTGACTGGCAGAGTAAATTTTTGCCCTGGAAGGTTTAACTAGCGAAGGTTGATTTGAGAACAGATGTTGCCAAAATATGGTGACAAACATACCTTCTTATTGCAGCCTAAGTTACAAGATCTACTATGCCAGCACTTAAGATGTTATTCACCTACAAATAAGATTTCAACCTGATGTTGTTATAGCTCAAAATGGAATACATGAGAGTATGGTGAATGTAGCATAATCATATTAGAAGCAGCACTGATGCATACTGATTCCCTCACAAAGTCAAAACTAAAGAACCAGTACAGAGCTCTGCAAAAATCCTAACTGCCAGAAGTATGTCACACTCTCATGGAACTGTGTAACCGTGAGGGGTCACGGTGACAGACGTTCCCTCACCCAGGTCTGGTTACTGGTGCCTTCTTCCACCAGCCTGTACCGTAACCTATACATGAGTTCATCAACAGATCAAAACACAGAAGCAGGAGGATCCATCAAAAAAAGCATATGAAATGCATGTAAAATGACCTGAACATCCTAGACAAGCAATGATTGTGAATCCATGTTTGCCAGCTGTTGGAGTTTACGTAACTAAAACTCTAGCAGTGACAGATTCTTTCAAGCATGGAAAACTGCACAAACTCTATAAACAGTTTTCCCCATCTTTTCTGTTGAGGGAAGTTAAAGGCTGGACAGAGTGAAACCCAACCTGTCATGGAGGCGTGACTCTCTACCCTGCCAAAACTCAATTACTTTCGGATACAACCGAAAACCTCCCCAGTTTGTTGGTCTGGGAATAGGACTCCTGCACATGTCAAATAGTGTCAATCACCAATGCAAACATGGGAACACATTTACCAGACACATTCTGGATCACATGATGACTATTGAGAGTAAGAGGACCACCAAGAAAGTTCAAGTGGGTAAAAGAAACCCCAAGTACCCATCTGCGTATTTTGCAACAAGCCCCTCATAGTTCTTCTCCAGCACATTCCGTCCAGGGATCACAGAGCTCTGCATGCATTAGATGATCTGTGGCTTGAGAGGTGTGTAGAAAGAAAACCACACTGACACACTCTGCTCTACATTCTACTAGTACATTCAACCAAGTGCTAAACAGAACCCAGCCATTGTAACCAACAAAAACAGACATTTCTGCAAGTACCTACAATGGCCTACAAAGCAAGAAGACTTATACTATCACCACTACATCTACAAACTGAAGCTTCATCAACAACTTTTGTGCACCTGCATGCTGACCATGGCACCAATCTGGCTTCCTCGTGGTCGACTGTGAAAGTACTCATCAGACTCCTGTGGTGCCACCTTCTCTACAGGACCTTCAACTCGTACCTACCAAGGTCCCCAGAAATTCTTAGCAGCAGTTGCCTTGCACAAAACCATGACTTCCAGTTTCAACACCAAAGATCACCACTCAAAAAGATTAAGTGAAATACTCTTGACCTGCATCTTATTCTGCATGATTCAAAACTGATCCATGCAAAACCTCCTCTTCAAACTCCATTAAATCAAGTCTGCAACATAATTGACTAGTTTTAACTCAAGGTCATGAATTCCCTCCATTTTGTCGTCCTATTTCTTTATATATGCAGAACACAGTACCTGGCGATGCAGACGCTCCCAGAAGAAGACTAAGGATGCCTTGGGATTGGACAGCAGGTCAGATGCCTTTTCACTGTCATAATTAGTGTACCTGCCATGCCCAGCCATCCCAATGCATAATCAATCAAATATGAAATGGAACCTCCTATAGCCTAGGGTTATGGCCTAACAGTCTGCCAAAACAACCTAAGTAACAGCAGAGTCATAGGCATATTCAGCAGGTTCTGTGGTGAAATACATGAAATCTGGGGGCAATAAAACACTCACCAGACAAACCCACGCTCATCAAAACCTTTGAGGAGCACCATACGCGCTGAGCTGTGATTTCCAGCCATGCCAATGAAATCCAGAAGTGCCAGGACTCAGCCAACCATATTAAGATTCCATCCAGAGGCAGGCATATCTTCAACTACTATGACTGGTGCTCTTCATCTGCTATGTTGCTCTTTCTACAACCAGATGAGACAGTTTTGAGACAAAGGAGAACACTTACGGTCGGCCATCTTGATTGGCTGTGGCCAAGGTCATAGCATTGGGTTCAGGGAGATCTTGTCGAACAGCTTCATCAAACCATTCCTTGAACTGCAGCTTGCAACACACCCCTATCAGCATCTGCAAACCCCTTGTAACTCTTCTTCACAACTACCAAAGGCAAGGGATGAACTAAAAAGGTGAAAAGTCCTTTTGGCTGCATAACTCTGCAAGTTCATCTACAAAAAATTAAGAAATCCCAGAGGAAGCAAGAGACACAACAAACAAGAGACATGTACAACAGACCTGTTGAATAGGGTCACCATGGGCTTGTTCTTCCAAAAGTTCAAAGCCTACATAGTTCACCCGCAGTGCTGCAACATCCACAGGTTGATTTGGCTTCCCAATACGCACACACATGGAAGTGCCAGGATATGGAGGCAACTGTAGCGAATACTTGTTGGCAATTGCTGGAGGCACAAACCTGCCTCCTAGAAAATGATGAGGACCCTCAAACTTCTTGGCACAGAGCTTGGGAGCTGTTAAGGATACCTGCAAATAAAAAACATCCACTTGAGCCAATCTGTTACTAAGAGTGTTGAGGAAGGGACCCAGGAAATGAGAAACTGCCTTTAACACAACCAACCAGTTGGCATAACCAAGAGATAAGTTAGGATCAGGAAAACTGATTTAACATCTTTTAGGATGGCAAGTTTAGTACATGAAATGTCAAAACAATTTGCTAAGGGGCAGTACACAATACACAGAGAGAGACAGACCAGCATGTCAGGCCGCAACCCTGTGCACTCAGTGTCTCCATCCTCAACATGCCAGCCAGATGGTATGTCCACTGACACAACAGCTGGAACACCAAGTTCTTTCGGATTTTGGCCAAGTGGAACCACCAATCTGTGCAGGAGGGAATCAAAGGGAGGTCGGGGGATGCCTGTGCAAGCATTTGAAAAAACAAAAATGATTCGGTGAATTGAGAATCAGCTATAATCATACACTTCTTCAAGCAGAATAGATGCATCTGTCAATCTTAGTGCCCAAAAAGCCTAGGGTTGTGAATGATGACACCAAAGGATTAGCATGGGGCAAGTGACAGACCATGGAAGGAGAAGCCAAACATAGCATCTATGATAAGATCAAACTCATCAGTGAGCTGTGACGGTAGCTCATCTGCAGATAAGAATGGAACCCCCAGGCTTTCCAACTGCACGGTCACACCCCAAGTTCAGAACCTGACACATGAACAAAACTAAACCCTTGTTACCAAACTTTGAATTGAGTAATAATATCTCAGTCTCCAAGCTAAGTTCACCTGACTTTCAACATGACTGAGAATGTTTGATTGGATGTCACATAGTTTTCATGACAGACCTGCGTAACAAGGCCTTGATAGATGGGCTTGCTTGTCCTCTTGGGATAGCAGATATGGGGCTTATAACCGAAGTGGTAAAGATGCCGAGCAGCCACCAGTCCATCCCCACCATTGTTGCCAGGTCCACATATGACCAGTACACGGGAGTGGCCCTGGACTCCATACACCTGCCAGCACAAGTTTTCTCTCAGAACCTCTAAACTAGGCAGACCTCACAATCAGATATCATCCATCTTAAAATGTGTTCAAGTAGTGCTTCACAACAGACAGGGAAAGGCATACCTCTGCAATGGCTGATGCAACACTGAGTCCTGCCAGCTCCTAAATACCCCAAAAAGTCAGCAGCAAGACAATGTAAAGGATTAGTATAACATGTGTTCTTGTATGGCACATTACCAACAAAGAAATGTCTTCTAGTTGCATGACAAGTCTGATGCATTATGCTGACTGGTTCTTATTTCTTCTCCCTCTAATGTTCAGTTGAACAGAACTTCCAGTCTTTGTTGGTAAACAAATATCAGGGACTGGTGCTCATACCATGAGTTGATCAATAGAGAAACCCAGCTCCCCCATAAGAGCCTCATCAACAGAGGCAGCTTGGGCTTGAGTCAAATAAGAGATGGAATCAGGACCCTGTGAGTGCTGGAGCACTGGAGTCGCCATTATGCTGCTCCTGCAATGATACATAAAAGGCAGTGATTTCTTGTTGATACAAACAGTCACAGGTGAATTGCAGTCAGTTTTCAGACAACTGACTATAAAGCAAAACATCTTTCTCATAATCATCCTGACCTGCATCCATACCCTTCTTGACACAGAAGGATTCTGGATGCTACAGCACATGAACTTGGACCAACTGAGCTGAGATTATGCAAGAACGTGAAGCTCTGGAAAAGGAACAGAGACTTACCCCTGTGTAGACAACTGCTTGGTACCACCTACAGCAGCACACATCTGCCAGCAGCTCTGGCTCGGGCAACTCCACTTTCCCTGGAAAACTAGGGCTTGTTGATGTTTTAGAGAAGGGAGAATCAAGGTTTCTTTACCTGACAACAACTGGTTTTGAACCAACGGCTGCCATCCATAGGAGGCTGAAGGGGATGATGCATTCACCACAAAACCCCAGCGATGGTGCAGTTGTGCTAAGAAGGAAAATGCAAGGAGAAGCCACTTCCAGTTTACACAAAGCATCCCAAATGGACCAAGAAATCCAACCTGATGACTAAATGAGTTCCACACCCGATGATGCTTCCAAGGAAATGGAGATCGACACTGCACGAGAGCAGATGTGTGATGACGTGCTGTTGCAATTTCAACCTTCCCTGCCCCTCCACCAAGACTATCTCCAACTTATCAGTTCCTATCAAATGGATCACATATTTGCAAGGATCGGTTATCTCCGCACAATGGAGCTTTCTCTGTCCTCCTCTCTAGACTGAGTCAAACATTCCGCAGATCTTAGATGCTGATTGCTTGCGCTAGTCCACCTAGCACTTCCCAAAGAAGGTGCAAATGACCTTAAAATTGCAAAAGCAATAGACGTCTGCGAGACTCTGTATTTCTCAAAGCTATCCCTACATCTGCACCTGAGAATTTTTTCTGTACACACGGATTGGACTCCAAGGACTTCAAAGAAGTGAAATCCCCCAACTATATATGCTCTTTCACTCCAGCTCCCCCGATTCACACATCTCTTCTTCTTATAGCAGTCACCACAATTATAGCACCCTCCTGGTCCCATCTCACAGAATCAAAAGACGCAATAGCGAAACACAAATTTTCACGTACCAAGATTGCTCCAGGGAAATTTTAGGCTGCCGAAAAGAGGGTGCAAAAACCAAGCCCAAAGAAATGAAAAACGACATAGAAAACAACACGAAAACTCCGCAGATTTGAGGAAGAAGCTTCCGAAAAAGGTTGGCGCAATTTGAGCGAGAGGCTTACAGAAAGCAGCGTGGGAAACCAGCGACAACAGGCCAGTGTAAGCAGGTGCGACGCGACAACAACGACAACGCCATCGCCATCGGCCTCATCCGCCACTTACCCCGCAAACCCTTCGAGCTTTTTGGCCTCCGCACTCCACGTCCGCATATGAGGTCTCGATTTAGGTGCCTAGCTCTTGTCCAACAAAAAAACATCCCCCCATTCAACTTCGACATCCCATATGAGGTCTCGATTCAGATGCTTAGCTATTGTCCAACAAAAGAAAAAACATCCCCCCATTCAACTTCCGTCATCCCATATGAGGTTTCAATTCAGGTGCATAGACCTTGTCCCCAACAAACTTCCCTTCCCCCCCC
>Ga0209611_10008728_pt1 | contig 15669 bp, 11 predicted proteins | sample S1TSphgellanicum_3_FD_187693 | JGI IMG/M metagenome (GOLD analysis project Ga0209611, IMG submission 187693) | Host-associated microbial communities from peat moss isolated from Minnesota, USA - S1T2_Fc - Sphagnum magellanicum MG (SPAdes) (version 2) | ecosystem: Host-associated > Plants > Peat...
ATGACTAAACTAACTTGTGAATAAATATTTTATGGCAAAATTAATTATGACTAAAATAAACATGAATGAAATAATTATGGTTAAAATAATTATGGCAAACCAACCATGGTTAAATTACTAACCATGAATAAAATGAATTTGTCTAAAATAAACATGAATGAAATAATTATGGCTAAAATAATTTTTAAGAAATAATTATGGCAAAACCACCCATGGCTAAATTAACAAAGTTTTAAAATTAATTATGGGTTTATTGATTATGGTTAAATATATTAGGGCAAAATAATGATATGTTAAAAAATAAATATAGTTAATTTAGTTATGCTTGTAATAACCATGGTTAAATTCATTATGGCAAAACTAATAATGGCCCAATTAGTACTAGTTAAATTAATTATGCTAAATTAATTATCATGGCTAAATTTACTAAAATTAAACCAACTATTGTTAAATTGACGATGGTTAAATTATTTATAATTGAACCTACACACTCCCAAATGGATTCCCATTTTGGGTTCCCAACGCATTTCCAGGTCTTCAAAAAGAAATTTCAAAGGTTAAAACTCATTGAATTGAAAAGTTATTTATACCATTGGAAATGTTTTGAAAATTAGAAGTCTAAAATGGGTTCACATGTCCATTTGAGTACTTAAAATAGAAGTTATGGCCAAAAAAAGGGTCGGGAATCAAATTGCCAATTTGATTATCAACAACTAAAAGTCAAGAATCACATTGAGTGTACATAGAACCTTCAAGCCTTGTTAGTAGTTGCAAGCCATAATTTTGTGATTGTAGCATTTAAAACATACAACCTTTATGATTTCTTGTTAGTTAATATGATTGTTCCATTTCATGAACCTTGAATGTTTCATTTCTTGCTTGTTTTCAAATTTTTCTAATAGGTTATGGGCCCACACCAAGCAAGAGAAAGAACATTGTGTTAGAACAAGAAATAGTCAAGGGTTTAGCTTGTATAACATAGAAAGGGAGAATCCTTTTGAGAGAAGGCTTTTAGTTTGCAAGGTTGCAAAGAAAGTAGGAATCCATTTCTAAGTGAGTGGAAGGTGTGGAAGAGATTTCTTCAAAGTGTTGTAAGTTTTTCAAGCGTGAAAGACTTGTTCTTCAAGTTTTTGAAAGTATTAAGTTTCAAGGTGAAAGTGTGTGAAAGAGAGAGTTCTTCAATTCATTGAAAGTTTGAGGTGTGTAGAAGAAAGGTCTTTGAGTTATTGAAAGTGTGAAGTTTCAAATGTGTTAAAGATTTTTTTCCAAAGCTTTCAATCTTTTGAGAGAGTGTTTGTTGTAGCATTTGTGTTCAAAATGTCTTCCTTTCAAATAAAGTCCTTGAAAGTCATGGAGAAGTTTCATGGTGGCAACTTTCACCTTCGAAAGGTCAAAATGCGCATGATGTGTTTTAAACATAGGCTTTGGAAATTTGTTAATGGGAGTGCCATCTTGCCAAGTGAAGAAGTTGCAAGGGCCAATTATAATGAAAAAGAAATGAAAACTTTTGCATTGCTTTGTGAACATCTCACTGATGCCCAACTTGCACACATTCAATATTGTGACAATGTGAAAAGTGCGTGGGAGGCTCTTTGTGGTGTGCATGAAGCTAAGACAATTGGTAACAAATTGTTCCTTTGAAGGAGATTCTTCACCATCAAAATCCAAAAAGGAGATGACATGTTTGTGCACATCAACACGGTGAAGGCCCTTACAAACCAACTACGTTCCATCGAGGTGAACATTACAGATGAAGATGTTTACATGGTACTCTTCATGAACTTTGTTCTATCCTTTGATAACTTACTCACAAGCTTGGAGTCAATGTGCACAAAAGATGTAGACCTCCAATTCACTGTAGCAAGGTTGTTTCACGAAATGTCCAAAAGAAAAGAATGTGAGAGTTTCGAAACTACCGCATTAGTGAACAAAACTCACAAGTCAAATGAGAAGCTTTGTTTCTATTATAAGAAACCAGCACATTTTGTGAGAAATTATTTGAAGAAGAAAAATGATGAAAAAGAGAAAGATAATCAAGCTTGTGAAAATCACGACCAAATGTTTGTTATGGCATTGAATGCCAATGATCATACCACGTATGATTGGATTGTCGATTTTGGTGCAATGCAACACATGACATTCCAACAAGAATGGTTTACCATGTACGAGCGCATTTCCCCAAAGAGGGTGTTCATGGGTGATGACACCGTTTTGGAGGCCATTGGCAAGGGGAACATCAAAGCCACAATGCAAGTGGGAGGCAAATCCACACACACAACCATCACCCAAATTCTTCAAGTTCCAAAAATGAAAAATAGTCTCATTTCCGTGAGTAAACTCATTTCGAAGGTTTCAAAGTGAAGTTTGACAAGGATGGTTATAAGGTCAACGATGCTTGAGGAGTTGTTGTGGCACAAGCACGAAGGGACAAGAACGTATACCTTCTTAATGTGAAGGTGCGTAAGGACACGGCACACATTACAAATTCTTTGGAGGAAAGTGCGATGCTTTGGCATGAAAGACTTGGCCATCTCAACATGGCATGCCTTAAGGAGTTAGATGCCATGGTGGATGGCATGAATTTGAAAGAAGTGCCGTTGCATCACATTTGTGAAGGATGCGTCAAAGGCAAACATCAAAAAACATCATTTCCCAAGGATGGAGCAATGAGGGCTTCACAACTTTTGGACATTGTCCACAATGATGTGTGCAAGCCAATGAGGATTACATCGCATGGTGGAGCACGATACTTTTTCACTTTCATTGATGATTTCTCAAGGAAAACTTATGTCTATATTTTGAAGGCAAAAGGAGAAGCGTTTGAAAAATTCAAACAACACAAGGCGTTGGTGGAGAATGAAATTGGTCACAAAATCAAAGTGCTACGATCCGACAACAAAGGAAAATTTGTGCATAAGAAGTTTGACGCATTTCTTGTGGAATGTGGAATTCAATAACACACAAGTGCGCCCTATTTTCCACAACAAAATGGTGTTGTGGAACGTGCTAATAGAACCATCATGGATTGTGTAAGAAGCATGAAACAGTGAACATGGTGGTGTACAACAAAAATCGATGTCCAACCAAGGCTCTTGATTCCAAGACCCCTTAATAAGCATGGAGTGGTAGGAAACCCAATGTGTCTCATTTGAGAGTTTTTTGTTGTAAAGCCTTTGCACATGTCCCCGATGAGAAAAGGACCAAATTAGAGTTCAAGTCCATGCCTTGTGTGTTTTTAGGATATTATGGAAGCACTGAAGTGTATTGCTTGATGTGTGTAGAAACCAAGAGAATCATCAAAAGTAGAGATGTTGTCTTCATTGAAGGGTCAAAGGAAATAGGTGGTATGCTCCATCCCGAGAAAGAAGAAAATGTAGTTGTGCATGAAGAAGTTGAAGGAGAAGAACCATTGACCTTTAGTCGAGATACACCTTTGAATGAAACAAGAATGGAAGGTGTGCAAAGTGAGTCCACACCAAGTTCTTCATCGAAAGAAGAATTTGTTGTTCGTAAAGAGAAGTGATGAAAGCATGGTTCTTTCTATGACCATCCAAAACTATGATTGTCACCGATAAATGGTAATCTTCATGGTTGAATTCACCACATCTACTCTTGTACCATGCTTTGTATCGATAATTGTCATCCCAAATATGAAACATCTTGTTCGAGAATTGTTGAAGGTTGTTTTCCACTAAGAATTGTTCAAACTCCTCATTCTTTTTCTTCCACACATCATCCCATGTACTATAGATCTCTTCAGTCATTACTTGCATGTGCCCATCTTTATGCTCCAAGGACACATAAAAGGATGTAAAACCAAGAATGTAGCCATTAGTAGATGATTTAACCAAAAGGGCTACACCATTTTCTAAAGTAGGGTGAACCACCTCCATGCTTATCATTATGCATAGAGGAATAGGAATGGGAAACTTCATAAGACATATTGTGGTTAAGATTTTGTTGATCTTCCTCTTCTTCTCAAAAAGCCTCACTTTACTATACATTAGCGAGTTCCCCTCCAATTCTTTAGGGGTCAGTAATGTTGGGGGTATTGCCCACCCCCCCTACTCCTCTTCCGAACCCTATTATGTGTAAAATAGATGCTTATTAATAAATATGACCATTGTCAACACCAAACAACTTTAGAAGAATTGTTCCTTGCTTTTAAAAGTTTACCTTTCTATCACTACCTCTTTTGTAAGCCTACCACCACCAATAGATGGAGTTAGGGACTTTCCACAACTCACATTCACAACTTCATGTGGAGACAAGTCTATATATTTGACTTCTTCCACATCATCATCATCTCCAATGTTCTGGCCACTTTCATCTTCCTCCCCATTGATGGCAATTTGTCCATGGTTGTGAACCTCCTTGCCTCCTACACAACCTACCATAGTTTGAAGGAATTGATGCTTCAACTTTTTGATCATTGGGGTAAAAGTACAAAAAAAGGAACCAAGCAGTGTATGAAAAATCACCATGGGAAAACATTATATATCAAAAATAAAAATAAAAATTGAAATAAATTCTTGTACCTTCAAAGTTGTAACTACAAAATTTTCATGAAATTTCACCATGTTTCAAGAGTCCTTTTATATGTTTAAAGCACTTTAAAAAAACATGTGGACAAGTGGGTTTTTTGTATCAAAAATATTTTTCCTTTATCAAATGTTCACCAAATCATTTCAATTTTTTGGTAAATTTTAATATATTCCACAAGAAGGGATCCATGTGTTCAAAACATTCAAAAAATAAAAATACATATACCTTTTTAGATTTTAATACTCGAATGTCCTTTTACACTATTATAGTTTTGAATTTGTAATCATGGTTCAAAGTAAAGTTATAAATTTGACTATAATGTAAGGCTTGATGCAAAAAAAATTGAACTTTTATTATGTTGTATGTCATATTTGGCCTCAAATTTGATATTCAGTTAAAAAATTATGTGAAAAATGCAAATATAAACCAATAGAAAATTGCCATGTGGAAAATGCAATGCTTAGAAAGGACTTCAACCTTGCCACAACTAGGTCCTTTTTTCATGCTTTCACCCATTCACTCAGACCTTCACTGAATGAGCGTGTCACTCTCCATCCTTTTCTTCCTCCTAATGTCCTAACCAAACAATTCAAGCAAGGTTTGATTTGTTATGTCTCCTTCTTGCTCTTGGTCCATTTTCCTAGGATATTCTTTCTAAACTGTAGAATTCAACAAAATAAGCCAACTTAGATAAAATATACTTCTCTATTGATATTTAACTAGGGTAAAGGGTAGATGCAAGGTTGAGTGGTTCACTTTCGTGACATAGTGACATTTTTTCTTGCACACCTTTTGTTCAAATGTGTATGGTAATTAATATATCTATATACACAATAATTGATAATTGAATTTAGAATAAAAACTTCATTATGAACACATCCATGTACTTATTTTTTGAAAAAAAAGTCATTCATTAATAGTAATTATGGGCTTTCAAAGTCCAAAGGGACTAGTTATTTAGATTCAAAATTAGAAAATGAAAAAAATTGTATTGATTTCAATTCTAAATGTGTTATAGTGACTCAATATGAGATGAGAAACTCAAATAAAAAATCCTTCCCATGAAAATTTTAGCCAAATGATAGTTATGGACTTTTCAATGGTGAGAATTAGACCATATTCTCATAAGTCCATTGAAGGTGCAATTTGAACTATTTTTCAATTTTTTTTCGTCACAAGAGAATGTTTCCACAAAATCTACATGGGGCACTATTAATATGGACTCCTATCACTCCATGACATATGCTTGACTAATAAAATAAGAGCAAATTGCCAGGTCATCATGAGCTAGTGTTATTTTTGGACTTTTATGGAGTACAAAACTTGCCAATAGTGAAACACTCAATCTTGCATCCACCCTAGAGTAAGAAAGTTGTAAAGTCCACAAAAAGTTCCAATCATGAAAAATTCCAAACTTGATAAGATGCACTTGTGATTTTTGCCTTCCACAACACCTTGAGCTCCTCTCTTGAAATCAACACAAAAGAATGGCTCCAAATGATTACAATGATTTCTAGCCTATAGTTATATAAAACATAACATGACATTCTATTGAAATGTTCATAAAGTGAACCTACAATTCCTTGCAAATAATCGAGTGTTCAATTGGATAGCTATTGAAAACCCTAAACCACTAGAACCTTAAATCTACAAATCTTCTTTTATATACTTAGTTGGATGTTGCACCTAAACTTCAAGCATCCATGTGATCAAGCTACATCTCTTGGCACTTTTAAATGCATTTTTACAGCATCTTGCCAAATGTTGAACAAAGCAAAATTTCATACATGAACTTCATAAGTTAATTAGAGTGGACTCCTAGTAAAAAATCTTCGTAAAACAACTCTTGGTTCTAATAAAATTGTAGTGTTTATAGTTAGGAATGCATGTTCTCATCATGTACACAAAGTTCGTTGAAAATCCCAATGGCCGTAGGAGAATGACCCTCAAGATAATATCGCACAACTTGCACCCTATATACAATAACAAACAACCAACCCATAAAGATGTACACTGCAACCCCAGAAGGTTGGATAATATTAACAAAATAATAGTTGTGTTGGAGGCAATTCAACAATGTGAACTTGTCATTCGCAAAGGGGACTTCATTTGAACCATTGCACAAATTTCAAAGTTTCTCCCACCTTTAACTCCTAGCACATGCTTTGATATTAGCAACAAACTCCTAAACACATTGAACTTCAAAACTCGAATGTGAACATGAATCAAAATCTAACTAGTAAGTTTCAAACCATAACTTTGTCCCAACACATTCTAGAAATGTTGATGAACATCCACATGTTTGGGAACAACATGTTCCATCCAAATGCAAAGGTTCCTATGTGGGCACATATTGTTCTCATGAATTGTTTTCACTAAATGCTCTCTAGGGGTGGACTTTATTTTTGGGGGGATTTTTCACAACTTTCAAACATAGAAGGCAAGGTGAATCCAACATGGGATGTTTTTGGGTAAAAAATATAAACAATTCAGCATTCAGATTCAATAGTGCATTCATGTATATCTCTGGAATTAAATAATGGCAATTGCCATTTAGGGCTAATTAATATTAGGGATCTTACCTGGTGCACGATTTTGAAATAACACCATAGTGTGGTGTAATATCCATTTTTTGGGGGAGAAATTTGTTAATTCTCGAACAACCTATATAAAAACATTTCCTTGGGAAAAGGACAAATTTCATTGCCTTACTTGAAGAAAATAAGTTCTAAATCAAGGAAAGGTTTGGAGTGAGTTCATAATTTGTAACAATTATAACAAGTTCATTCATTGTGTAATGTAAGTAGGGCCATGGGCCGTAGTCTACCACATGTCTGCAAAATAATTTCCACATCATTTACGCCACATCATGGGACTACCATGACGTGTCTATGTCATTTTTTCCATGTCATCGACCTACCACATGTGTGCCATGTCAACACTAGGTCAATGCCAAATCATCAATCTGCCACATCAGTGTTCCATGCTGGCAAATGATCCTAATTTTCAAAAAAGTGTGGGTGTGCACACCCCACACCCCACAACCCTAGATTATCACACCCCAAATTCCCGCACTCTGCACAATAACTTCCAAACATAAATAAGAAAAATAATCAAAGCTAGACATATCCAATTTTAGGTGTTTAGATCTACAATAATGGAATAATGAATCTAGAAACTAAAAATATGTACACATAATATTACTTTGATATGCATACTAGGTACATAAGTCCATGTTAATTGTATGCATATGGATATGATAAAACATGGTCAAGAATTGATGTATAAACAAACCTTGTGGCATGAAGTTTGCCCATGAAATTAATAATGTCTATTATAAATCTTGTGGTTCCCCATTAGAACCATTAAATTCCTTTGGCACCCCATTGGAATCATTGAAGTCCTTTGGTTCCCCATCATAATCATCAAAAGAATCACTTTGATACACAACTTCCAAATTCACAATTCTTCCATGTTGATATTTTTTGTCTTAAAAAATAGCTTGTCTTTCAAAACGTAAAACGAGAAGGCAAAATTTGGAGTGGAGCCATTCTAGAGTTCTACCTATTAAACCTTTCCAAGCTTTGTTACATTGCTGCAAACTTTGAAATAATTTTGCCTTAACCTACCATGGGGTTGCAAAATAAGATTCAATATCAAGTCAATAAGGATAATTCCTAAGCATTGTCCCCTTTGCAATTCATGGACATTCCTTGATTTGTACACTCTCTAATTGCTAATCAAAGCACATGCTAAGTATACACATGTGTCCATGTCCATAAAAATGTACATTAAGTATAGTAAAGCAATAATAATGTACTATACAAAAAGCTGATTTTAAATATGCACATCAATCCACAAAATGTGAAGCTGAAATATCTTCATGTCATATAAAATATTAACTATATGCAGACAACATATATACATATACAAAAATTAGTATGTATAACCTACATTACAACTACAATTAATGTGAAAACTATGTAGGTTGTACAAATGTAAGTGTACACAAAATAAACCACATATACAAAGGTGCATAAACATCATATGAATTGCCACAGAATATAGTTCATACGTTTGATGTAAGTACACAAACTAGTGAATGAACTATAATGATGTCATTAGATATATTGTAACATGTACTAGGTTGTGTGTACATGGTATGAATTAGATACATACAATGTGCAAGAGCTATAACAATGTTACATACTATGTACACATTTCATAGTTCATACAAATATTGTAAATTGCATACACAAGGTGAAGTTCACATACATTATATTTGTATACTTGGTACAATATAGTTTAAAATAAGATACATGTAGAAGTGCACAAGCTATATAGTACAAATCTTTGCATATGGAAATATGGTTTAATGAAACTACACTATATACATTGTATGTTATAGTATTCATGTCAACTACTAGATGTTCAATGTTCAATGCTGAAACATGCACAAAGTATGTATATAACAAGTTGTATAAAAGTTACATACCCATTGAACTTAGTGGCATCAGTTATATGCCTTTGTGAAATCAAGCTCCCTTGAATAGTCCTTATGTTTGTTCTACATATAATAAAACATTTCAACACTTGCTCATCCAACAATTCAATATGTGCCTAGTCTTATGTTGGAATAAATAGTTACATGAACTTATAAAAGCTATTGAACAACAATTGAAAAGTAATCCTAGCTAAACAAAAACTAGTAAGCATCATCTCTAGGACCAAAATCTTAGACTTTGATGTAAACTATAATTTGTACTCTGACAGACTTGCACCTCAACCATAGCAAGTACTATTGAATAAACATTCATATTGAGTTAAGCACCTCACCCATAGCTCAATAGATCATGCATGAATTCCTCTTATCCAAAGAGTTGAACTAATCCTCCTATTTGAATTTCTAGGTAACCCAACAATGCCTTTAATTTGAGTCATTAGCTACAAATATTAAACAATGAAAATGTATTCATAAATTTACATTTAAAAGGTTATTGAAACAATAGTATAACTATAACTTGGGGCACTAGACAAAGAAACAATGTAAATTATACAATGTAAATCAACAACCAATAACACAAAAGATTATTTAAATTCCATTATTGACATTATGACAATCTACACCCAACCTACATGATATTGTTGTAGATGCTAAGTATGACCAATGAAAGGATAGATTTTTCAACATGTATCAAGTGCAAGATGTACTTTAGTCAACATTGGATACTTTAAAGGGCTATTGTTGCCACGAACTTTTTGCATAATTACACATCGAAAATTGTCCATAATCTACCATTGATAAACTCAAGCAAGGCAATTTAAATTCAAATATGGAATTCCACAATAACCCTTAGAGGATACCATTAATTGTATCAATTCCAAAAAACCTTAAATGAGAATCTTCAAATCTCTCATTTTCAGACATGCAATGTTAACTCCAAGAAAACATGTGCTACTTTTGGAATTCATCCTACCCCTTGTTGAAGATTATGATGAAACATAGATAATGGTGTGGTAGATATTAGAAACAATGTGCTAGATAAGTGTTGCAAGCAATCAAAGACATAGGTAGATTTGAGATATGTTAGTACCACAAACATGTTAGAATAAGGAGGGAGAGATATAGTTATCCCATATGGTTTGTCAATGTGGTGGTACAGGGAAGGGAATAAAGAGCAAGGTTGGAGGGGAGTTGGATATCTCACTCCAAGCATTGTTCACATACTTGTGTGATCTATGTGCTTTTGATTGCGCAATCTCTTCTCTGATCCTATTGTTTTTCAACACCCTTTCCAATTGAAAGGTGAAACATAAATACTTTGTCCCCCTCTCGATAGCTAGTCTGGAACACCAACTCCATTTTGAGGACATCAATTTTGAGAATAGGACAAACAACCAACATGAATATCATTTGGCATAAAGGAATAACCAGCCAAGCTTTGTTCCTCAACACCATCTTGTGCTTATTAAGGACTTCAAAAATATTAAACTTGGTGTAACTCTAAACGACTTGAATAGTCCTATCGAAGGACAAGTAATTTGCATATGGCACCATTTGGGAAGTCTACAAAAAAAATCAAAATGTTACAAATGCACAAAGAAAACTATGAAAGCCAACCAAAATTTTGCAAACAAAAAGTCTATCCAAATGCACCCAATACCTAAGGCGTCTCCATAATCCTTGTGATGGAGATATCTCTGCAAGATATGTCAAAAATAGGCACAAGAAAGTTTAGCATTTTTACCTAAAAAAAGAATTGAGCTCAAAAGGTCAAGCTAAGGAAAAAAAGGAAGTATGCATCCTAGGTTCTTTAGCTTGGCTCCTTGAGCTCCTTTTAAACTTCTTTCAACACCAAGAAAATCTCTACAAGAGAAAAAAAAAACCAAGTTCTAACTTGGCTCTAATTTTAAAGCTTAGCTTTTTTTTACTGCATCTTGGTTTCTTTTGGAATTGAGAGAAGCTCAGATGGAGCCAAAAAAATCATGCTTCGACCCGACTCCAAATTTGGAGCTGGGCCCAAGCTCGACATGTGTTTTGCTCCATTTGAGCTTTTCTTAACACCAAAAGAATTTCGGATGGAGCAAAAAGACAAAAAGCCAAACTTGGGCCCAACTTTGAATTTGGAGCTGGGCCCAAGCTTGGTTTTTTTTTTGTTGCTCCATCCGAACTTCTTTGGACTGAATTTTTCTTGGCATTGAAAAAAACTCAGTTACAACAAAAAAAAAGGAGCCAAGCTAAAATGCGACTCTTTTTTTTTCAAAAATTGAACTAACCTTGTGATAGGCTCCATGTGTGGAGCCGAGCCCAAGCTTGGTTCCTTTTTTTTTTTTTCCTGGAAGATTTCACCATTGCCCTAGAATCTAAATTCAAGCTTGGCTCAAGTTTTCTTGAGTTCAAATCCTAGGTTGAGCTCACATTTTTCTATAGATGAAAACTTGAAAATAAAACAAGTTTAGAGTTCCAAGTTTTTACCTCGAACTTGTTGCTCTCCTCTTGAAGTGAGTTGAAATCTCTTGGGGTCTTCGGGCATTTTCCTTCTTGCATAAACAAATCAACAAGAAATTGTCTTCTAAGAATGAGCACTTATATACATGTGTGGTGTCAAGCCCCTCTACTTGATGAAACCCTAAAAAAATATAAACTAAATCGTGCAAAAAATTGAGAAACTAATTGAAACCTTGCTTGAGAAATTGAATCATTTCTCGTTTGGGTCCATTCACGATTGGGGTACCAAAAAGGAATGTTTAACTGAAAAAGGACTACATAGGACAACTTTTGATTTTTTTTCTTTTACATTATTATAATTGTAATAGATTATTGTATGCCAATAGATAAAATGATATCTTCCTAAATTAATAAAAAATTTTAAAAATATTTTGGATATTATGTTAATGTCATTTTGAGTCCTTAAACTTTAGAATTAAGTGTTTAAAATACATTTTTTAAAAAAGTAATCAAAAGGAAGGCATAAAATCATATAATTCATTTCAAATTTTTTGTATAACAAAAACATGCCCCCTTCTATGAAAGTACATTTTCATTGGATGAACTTGATGAAAAACCAAATCATTCAAAAATTTCAAAGTCTTGAAATTTTGAAGGAAAGGGCTGCAAGGCAAAAGACTCATTTTAAAAACCATTTGATAAAAAATTATGTTCAATGGGTTCAAAATGTTTAGCTTTAGTGTAGGTCACATGTGCAGGAAATAAGCATGCTAAAAAACATGTTTGGTTGTCCATTGAAACTTATTTTGGGATTTTCTGCATTTATGGCATTAAATAAAATATGTGTACACAATTATGTATGATTGTGAAAAATCATCATTACCACATGAATTGTTAGAAATACTATTCGTTTCTAATTCCCAATGTTGATGAATGTGTTAAACATTCATCAAATGGATGAATAGTATTCTCATCCTTCTAGTAGTTAGGTTAGGTTGAATAGTGGCGGCTAGGGCTTAGAAGTGGAAACTATTGAGGGCTTGGGGACGGCTAGGGTTACAGCTTGGCGGCGGCTAGGGTAAGGGTTAGGTGGCGGCTAGGGTTAAGGTTTGGCGGCGGCTAGGGTTAGGGTTTCCTGGCGGCTAGGTTACGGTTAAGTGGCGGCTACTTTAGGGTTAGGAGATAGTATATATTAGAGTGGTTTTGAATGGTCTTTCATTCTTTCCTTTCATGGTTTTTTGAGTGCACATAGAACCTTCAAGCTTTGTTAATTGTTACAAGCCATAGTTTTGTGATTGTAGCATTTGAAGCATAGAACCTTTGTAATCTTCTTGTTAATTAATACAATTGTTCCATTTCATGAACCTTGAAGCTTTCATTTCTTGCTTGTTTTCAAGTTATTTCCAATACTCCTAACCTTAAAGTAGCTGCCACTTAACCCTAACCTAGCCGCCACGAAACCCTAACCCTAGCCACCGCCAAACCCTAACCCTAGCCGCCACCTAACCTTAACCCTAGCCGCCGCCAAGCCCTAACCCTAGCCGTCCCCAAGCCCTAAATAGTTTCCACTTCTAAACCCTAGCCGCCACTATTCAACTTAACCTAACTACTAGAAGGATGAGAATACTATTCATCCATTTGATGAATGTTTAACACATTCATCAACATTGGGAATTAGAAACGAATAGTATTTCTAACACTCCCACACTATGAAGTTTCTAATCCGAACATGCTTATCAATTTGTAATGTTGTTCTTTTGGTAATGCCTTTGTAAGCACATCCGCCACCATCTCTTCCGTTGAACAATATTCGAACGTAACTTCGCCATTTTCAACTTGTTCTCGAACAAAGTGATGTTGAACATCAATGTGCTTTGTTCGAGCATGTTGCGTGGGATTCTTCGTCAATGATATTGCACCTTGCTTGTCACATCGAATCACCATCGCCTTCTTCTCTTTCATGTACCCTAATTCTTTCATGAGCTTTGTCATCCATATGGCTTCCTTGGTAGCTTGTGTACTTGCCATGTATTCGGCCTCTATTGTTGACAAGGCGATTGTGGGTTGTCGTTTGCTACTCCACGAAATGGCTCCACCTCCCATCATGAATACAAACCCTGTGGTGGATCTCCTATCCTCAAGGTCACCGGCCCAATCCGCATCACAATATCCAACCACATCTTAGGGTGATAATCCTCCGAAGCGTAATTTGAATAGCAATGTGCCTTGCAAGTATCAAAAAATGCGCTTCACCGCAATCCAATGTTCTAGGCTTGGATTAGCCATGTGTTGACTCACCACGCTTATTGGGTATACCAAATCGGGTCGAGTACACAACATGGCATACATCAAGGATCCCACGGCTTGTTGATAAGGAACCTTCACCATTTCGTCATCCTTGTTCACATTCTTCTTCAACTCCGTCTTGGGATCAAGTGGCACTTCGATGGCTTTGCAATCCTCCATGCAAAAGCGTTTGAGAATCTCTTTGAGATACCCAATTTGGTTGATGTAAAGAAGACGTTGAGCACGATCCCTTTCCACTTCCATGCCGAGGAAAAAATGCAAATCGCCAAGATCTTTCATTTCGAACTTTCGAGAAAGTTCTTCCTTCACTTGCAAAAGCTTGTCCTCAATATTGCACACTAAGATGAGATCATCGACGTAGACGACGATGAAAAATTTGTCATCTTCGACTTGCGCAACATACACACTAAAGTCCGCATCACTTCTCGTAAACTCGATGCTTTTCAAGAAAGCGTCTAGCTTTTGGTTCCAAGCCCTTGGAGATTGTTTCAAGCCATACAATGACTTGTGAAGCTTACACACAAGATGTTCGCCTTCATGTGTGAATCCTTCGGGTTGCTCCATGTAGATCTCCTCTTCAAGGTCACCATTGAGAAATGCGGTTTTGACGTCCATTTGATGAATCTCCATGTCTTCAATGGCCGCTAGTGCAAGGATACAACGAATTGACACAAACTTTGCAACGGGTGCAAAGGTTTCATTATAGTCAACTCCAAATGTTTGGGTGAAACCTCTTGCCACAAGTCTCGCCTTGTACCGTTCGACTTCACCATCGACCCCGTGTTTGATTTTGAACACCCATTTGCAAGAAATGGGTTTTCTACCCTTGGGGAGTGGCACCAAGGACCAAGTGTTGTTGACAAGAAGAGAGTCGTATTCTTCTTGCATGGCAATCTCCCACTTCTTTGCATCTTCGCCATTCAACGCCTCTTCCACGGTTTGGGGTTCCTCCGAAAATGCCATGGTGGCTCGTTCCACCTCTTTGGTGGCGACCCACCAATCACGAGGCCACTCCTTACGTTGTCTTTGGGGCCTTTCTCTTGGTCCATCTTCTTGTGGTTCATTTAAACCCTCATCGTGTGATGGAGCAAATTCTTCTTCCGAAGAGGAGTTTGTTGTAGATTCATCGCCTTCCACGTCTTCCGTTGGTCTTGCCTTCAAAGATATAGGATTAACATCCTTCACAAGTTCATCGACTTCATCCACAACAAGGTGTTCTATTTGGTTTGAAAGGGGTCTCTTATCATGAACACCTTCTACTTCTTCCGTCCCTTCAAGGAACACAACATCTCGACTCTTAATGATCTTTTTGGTTTCTAGACACATTAAACGATATGCTTTGGTCCCTTCACAATACCCTAAAAACACACAAGGTATGGATTTGGGCTCTAATTTGCTTCTCTTTTCATCTGGAATGTGTGCAAATGCTTTACAACCAAAAATTCTCAAATGAGATACATCCGGCTTCACACCGATCCATGCTTCTTGTGGGGTCTTTGAATCAAAAGCTTTAGTTAGGCATCGATTCTTGATGTAAACCGCCGTGTTCACCGCCTCCGCCCAAAACTCCAAATCAAGTCCTTGTGCACGAATCATGCTTCTCGCGCATTCCATGATGGTTCTATTGGCTCGTTCCACAACTCCATTTTGTTGTGGTGTGTAAGGTGCACTTGTTTGACGTTCGATTCCACATTCATGCAAAAACTCATCAAACTTTTTGGACACAAATTCTGCTCCGTTTTCGGATCGCAAGGTTTTGATCTTCATGCCGGTTTGATTCTCCACTAAGGCCTTGTATGCCTTGAATTTGTCAAACACTTCTCCTTTCGCTTTCAAAAGGTAAACATGAGTTTTTCTCGAAAAATCGT
>Ga0209611_10008730_pt1 | contig 15667 bp, 11 predicted proteins | sample S1TSphgellanicum_3_FD_187693 | JGI IMG/M metagenome (GOLD analysis project Ga0209611, IMG submission 187693) | Host-associated microbial communities from peat moss isolated from Minnesota, USA - S1T2_Fc - Sphagnum magellanicum MG (SPAdes) (version 2) | ecosystem: Host-associated > Plants > Peat...
AGGTGGTGGCTGATTTTGTAGGCGGGTCACCGAGTCTCTAAGCACGGCATTTTCTTGTTGAAGGTGCTGAAGGGCGGCGAGGATTTGAGTGAGATCGATGTTTGATTCTGAGTTGTCCATGGTGGTAGTTTTCACATTTTTGCACTTCCCAATCTTCAAACCCTCTCCTTCAAGATCTCCCAAGTTGTATTTGCTCCACTTCAAAACTTTGGCTTTGATGTCTTTTCAAAACAAACTTCTGTCATAGCAATTTTGTAAAGTTACACTGCTCACATATGACCTTGGATCGTTTTAAAATTTTGGTAAAACATGAACAACTATGTCTACTACCTTCTCACAAAATCTCAGCTCATTTAACTTCGGAAAGTGAAAGATCTTGCTACTTCCTTGAAGCCACCTCAAACTGAGACTTGAACACAAAATGACTTACAACTTGCTCTCAAAAACTCCAAAATCCTTGAGATTTTGGGAGACACATAAAACATATGTCTTCTATACCTGATCAAAATTTCAACCCTATTGATGATGACCACAAAGAGATATCACTTTCAAAAGAAACTGATTTCAAAATTGAGACTGAAACTTCAGATGCTTGGATCTCTCACAATACAAGTCCAAATGACATGAAATTTTTTTCACACATATATTCCTATATGATCTATAAGATCACAAAGTTACAGACCCAAAAAAGCTTAAACAAAGGAGATATGACCAAAAAACCAGATCTGACACAGAGTTTTCAAAAGCTCTAAACTCTCACAATACAAGTCCAAATGACATGAAATTTTTCTCACACATATATTCCTATATGATCTATAAGATCACAAAGTTACAGACCCAAAAAAGCTTAAACAAAGGAGATATGACCAAAAAACCAGATCTAACACAGAGTTTTCAAAAGCTCTTAACTCTCACAAAACATATCCTTTTCTTTTGAAACTTTGAGAGTAGAAGCGTCCTAGAGTCTTCTATAACTTTTCCAAGTTTCACCCCAAGATACCTCTAGCTACTTATTGAAACAACAAAACAAACAAACAAGAAGAAGGAGCAGATCAAACTGTTATGGACCAACTACAAACAAGTGGAGAATTACAAGACAAGACAAGCTTTATTGATCCATCAACTGGTGTTGATCTGCTGAAGGGTTGTTCCCCAGAGTATCTCTTTTTATAACCGTGAGCCATACTAGTCCCAAAATATCCTAAGACATGACATTGCCAAAAATATCCCAAAATATCCTAGGCCATGACATAATTCATAAGGTTAAAATATGGGTAATTACATAAACATTCATAAGTGTTTAAAATTATGTTGTCATTACCTAGTACGTGATGAGCTAGTCACAAGGTCATTAAATATTATCCAATGCTCTCATTATGTCTATCAATTTAATAGTGATTTTAGAAGTTGAGATAGAACAAGTTACTAATGTTATTGATGCCTTTGATGTTACGGTCCTCATCTTTCAAAATAACATGCAAACCAAAATTATTAAGGTGATCAAACCTTTTTTGTAATTTTTGGAAGTATATGATCCACACCAAATTCACAATATGTTTTCCACTATGCTTGACCTTCATTTCAAATCTTTGCGAATTGTGAAGAATTATGTGGGATGTGAATATTATATTCATCTTATTTTTAAGTATGATGCAAATGCAATAATCCTTCTTCTAATGATATTTGTAATGGTTATTTTATTGCAAAGGACAATAGCATTTTTGGTGTTAGCACATTTATAGAAGAATTTTCACATGCACTTCTTATTGGAGAACTACCTTTACTAAAAAGGTTATTTATAACTCTTGTTGTATGTGCTAATCCCTTAGTTTGGTGGCAAATTCATGAAAGTCAATTCCCAATTGTTGGTTTCCCTGCTAAACAAATATTCAAAATTTTGAGGTCACAAATTGAAACTAAACATGTGTTTAGCCTTTCTAATGTGTTGACAACTCTAAGACATTATAGGTTATAGATGGAGAATTTTAATTACATCATTATTGTGGTAAAGAATTGGTCTAATGATCCCTATCTAAATTGTTCACAACATAAAGATTTGATAGAATTATGAAAATTGAAATTTTGTTGGCTAAAGAAAATTATGACTTGATTAAATAATCAAATTATTTTGAACAATTGGAGCTAGATACTAATTAGGTTTGACAAGGTGAGATCACAAATATTTATTTATTTTTCTTATTTTTCTTTAGATTGTTGCAGGAACTTCAATTTTAAATGACAATTTGCATTTGAAAGAACTTAGTCTTTGTGTTCATGCAAGCTTTACTTGTGAAAGTCATCAACAACAAGGATGATGGATTTTGGTTGTGTTGTGTGGGGTTGGATGCTTTTGCGTTTTAGGTGGGGTGTATGTGTAGTGCGGTTGGGGCAAGGAGCTTGTGTTGCATTGAGGAGAGGTTTTTAAAGAATTAGGGTTCAACTCCCCTATAAGTTTTGTAGAATTTTTATGCTTTGGTAAGACAACTATTTTGATTGCAAAAATTAATTTCAAAAATTCAAATTTTATCCCTAACTTTTGTACATATCCTATAGTTAATTAGACTTTTAAAATCATCAAATCCATACTTGCCAAATGCAAATTAAATGAAAATGAATATATATCCATCATTATAAATACATTGCTGATTATTTTTTATGCATATCCTTTTGTTAGAATTTTTTAGAAAATACACCATATTGATAACTTGGGCAAAGTCTCAAAACTTCATATCCGGACAACACTGGTTAAAACCTTGTATTTTGGTAATGGTTAGTAAGAAGTAAGAACCCAACTGGAATCAGGTCTGATGTTCATAGCCTGGAATCAGATGTTATTTTCTTTAAGAACCGAACCTGGAACCAGGTTCCCAGTTGTATTTATGTATGGAACCTGAACTGCAACTAGGATATATGTTTTTTTTAAAGTTACAAGAACAGAGGTTAAGCGACAATTAACCGCCAGTTCTGATTTGGGTTTTGTAAGAACCAGGCCAGAACTAGGTCTGAATTTCAGAACCAGAAATGGAACTGAGACCATTCTAATTTATTTTTTAGAGCCAGAACCAGAGCTTCTTCATAAAGTAAAGAACTATTTACTTTGACTGTGACTCTGGATTAATAACCTGTTTGATGTCTATTCGGCATTGGGCAGTTCTTTGATTTGTTATAACTGCCGGTTCCAGCTTTTGAAAAAAATTCAAAATGAAAGAACCCAGGGTTCCAGGTTTTCGAAATTTTAATTTTCAAAGTTAAAGGACCCAAGGTTCCAGGTTTTTTTATATTTGAAGTTCGGAAAAAAATAACCATCAGTTCTGGGGTTTTTTAAAAAATTTAAAGAACCAGCAGTTCAGGGTAAGTTCTTTTGCCAGTTCTTTGATTTTAGAGGACCACTGGTCAGGGTCAGAAATTACTCTGTAGTTACTTGCCAGTTTTTTCTTGGAAAAAGAGAGAGAACCGCCCAACACTAGTCCTTTTAGGCACTTTTTTAGGGTTTTTCCTAGGTGGGAGAACGAGTCATCTGCCAGCTCCACTTTTGGTTCTGCCAGTTGTGAATCAATGGTAGGGGAACTCTCTTGTGATGTGAATCGACGGTGGAGAACCTTTGTTTATGCTCTGGAACTGCCAGAACGCCTTGCCACATCACCACCTAATCAAACAGCGGCCCACCCTAAGGCGGTGCCACATTCCTAGGTGAAACTGGGCCCATGGCCTTTGATGTGGATGGATTTCCTTGTTGTGCTCTGCCCAATATATTCAGGATTTGAACAAAATTATGTTCTTGCCAATGGCATGCTCGTACTCCATCCTTCCCTCTTGTGCAACTTTCCAAAGCTTGCATACATCAAAGTTTTCTATTTAATATTTTGTGTTCAACTTTGATGCCACAGCGGGACCATTGCAAGGCATGTAACACGCCAGAGTACTGTACTCACTTTTCTGAGCATATTGTAATTTCCAGTTTGGCCCGGGTCGTTCATAATAGTTACCGGGCTTGAAATTTTTCAGAATCAAAGGGGTCTGGGTATTTGAGGAAAATCAGAATAAAATAACCATCAGGTCAGGGTATTTGGAAAAAAAATGTAATCATAGAACCACTGGTTTGGGGTATTTCAAGAACCCTCAAAGAATCATTGGGTCTCATGAAAGAACTGAAAAACACCCAACAGTTTTCTAGGCAGTTATTTGCCTTTCTTTTATAAATTGAAAACTATGGTTATATATTAATCTGGTATTGATTTTTTTAAAATTGTGATTATATATCAGAGATCAAGTATTTGACTTTTTATAACAATGGGTATCAACTATGATACCCAGCCTGATATCTGATTTTGAACTGGAATGTGCAGTATTGTCTAGTTCTTTGATTTCAAAAGAAACCTGCAGTTGAAGTTCTAACTTTTTTGGTTTTCGATTGAACCTCCACTCCAGTCTGGAGACAAGTTCTTTGGATTTCTAAAATCTTTAGTTCCAGTCATTTTTACAAAGAATTTGAAATGGATCTGGTTTAAGACAAGGCCTAGTTCCATTCCATTACACACAACTAAACCCAAAAAATGTGTTATTGGTTTGTTCAACTAATAACACACTTCAACATAAAAGATTATGTAGTATTAATTATGTACAACCAATCAAATGCAATAACTTGTCTAAAATGGTAAGGTCAAGTTTTTTTATATAAAATTGTACTTATGTACCTAGAAACTTGAATCTTTCTAAATCAAGGCAGCACCCCAATTCAGGTTTTAATTCAGTTTTAAAAATAAGTCGGTTCTACAATTGGGTTCCAATGAATATTGTAAAAAAAATGGAAACTTCAGGTTGGAAACACTAGAACCTAGCGTTATAACCTGACCTAAACTTGCTAAAATTCAAGAACCTAATAACACTAGTTTGGTGCACAAAGTACAATGTTTTATAAAAAACATTTAAAATGTTTATTATCTCACAAAGTTAATTTCCAACATTGGCTTATTGGATAGGGTTGGCCCACACATGAACCCAATTATGTACCATGATAGTGTGACCAAAAAATGGGGCTCTATAGACCTATCTAGTATCATGATTGCATAGCCTGAAACTATTGCACAGAAGATAAGAATCCTACAATATCCACCGCAACACCACCCCAAAACACAATTCATACACATGCTAAATTTTATTCATAGGTCCTGGAAACATGATCCCAGTGACCAACAGCAAATCACATATACCAACACTAAACTGTAAAAATCAACACACTAATATTCTCGAGATTCTCGGCAACCTCAGACCAGAGACACTGCTCACATTGCTCTGCTCAACAATCTTACAGGAGACCATATCTAATCAATGGAATTAATTTGGATACAGCCTTTGTGAAGATCGCAGAATCCACTAGCAACATCTAACAATATTATCAGAAAAAACATTATACTTAGCTTCTCTGTCTTCTTTTCCAGCTCCTTGTCCACTTTAAATCCTTCACTCCATACATCTGCTCCATCCTTCTTACATTTCCTCCACACAAAATCCTCCTCACACAGCACACAAACCACACATACAAACCATGTATAGAAAGAGGAAAGTAACGGCAATGCCATTGCTAGCTGCTATCTCCTTTCTCGATTCAAGGACAAACTGGCAAAAAGTTGGCAGTCACCATCTCCATGCAAAAAGAGCAAAAGGCTAAAACCCTAAATATGTCCTACTCCCACAAGACATGTATTTAGGTTACAATAGATCAACCCCCTGCTCTTCTAGTATAGGATTTGGTCTTACCTAGGGATATATCATGGTTCCTTGGCAAGGTTTATTTAATCTATCATTGTACATGTTCATACTTCACGCCCAAAAAATGTCTTGGGATCAACTCTACTTCATATCAAAGTTATAAGGACTCATATCTACATCCTGAAAATGTGTAGATAAGTTTTGTTCTTACGAGTTGAAATGGAAAAATCTGATAATATGTGTAAAAGTGGCACATCCTTAAAATGTATAATAGATTATTTAATGTTTATGAAGGGTTATGGAAACTATTGGTTGTTATAACAAGTTTCTTAATACAAATGCATTTTTTAAAAAAGTTTGGGATGTCAAATGTGAGGTATTGAATGAACCAATGGTTTGATGCTTTAATTACACATTTTTTTGAACTAGATTATTATGGTTTTAAATTGGCAAGGTTATGTATTTGACAAATTTATAATGAGAGCACTTGAATTGAATTTATAATTTGAAGAGAATGGTTTAATGGCTTTTTACCTACTCACATGTACATATATGATATGCAATCCTTCCCTCCAATGAATGGCCTCCTCATCCTTCAAGAGCCAATGATAATTGAGAATGATTTGTCTTCCAATTGATTTTAGAATGAAAATTCTCGGGCCCAATGAGACACAAAAAATATTCCATCCTCCAATCAAATAAGATGATAATCTTCATGACTAATGGGATTAGAGGACTCATCCTTCCCCTTATCTTGGATATCTTAATGAGGTTTTTGAATTTGATCCTTATTTTTTTTGTTCGTGACCCTCACATCCTACTCCTTCATCCTAATTATTTCAAGTAACTAACTACTAAGACAATTTATTGGTAGTAACAAGTAAGCATCCTTGAGTCCTTATTTGATTAAATCAGTTCAATGGTTGAAGTAACATCCCCGCGTGCCATTTATTCTTTTGATATCTCTTACTTATTTTTTCTTCCATGCACTAATTAACTATGTAGTACATAGTAAATTGGAATTAAAATTTGCATCACTAAAAACCCCCACATATTTCTAGATCCACTGTCGAAATTAAGGTTCGATGAATCCATTAGATCTAGGATGTTTGAATTTTCAAAAGGTTTCGCCATCACTCCCACACCTTACACCTACCCTAATTTGTTAAATTAAAAAGTTTTGACCCCTTCTGAACCCAAGTACCCCATTATTTCTGCTACCCTCTTAGTTTTTGTTGATGTAGGTGAGAATTTAGTCATGGCGGATGATGTTGCTACGCCTTCAAATCCTCTAGTTTCACTAATAAAAAAGGAAGAGCTTGAAGAAGCACCGCTTGACGTGAATGTCTCTCAACGGTTGCGCGAAGAAGAACCGTCCAGAATAGTGGTGTGCACTCGAATCGATCATTCGGCATGGGATCATCGATCATCTCCTAACCCACATGCCTTAACAATCTATTTAAAATTTGTTCCTACTTATGGAGCCGCACCAGAAAGGTTTGAAGAATGTCAATGTGAAAACGACGATGTTTGTTTTCATTATCGAACTTGGGTTCCCGATGATGGCCATTATCGTTAGCTGCAAGGCCCAATCAACCCCCTTTCCATGGAGCATTAAACTGAATATCTAGCTCGCACCATTCATCACATTATGGAGTTTTTGTAATTGTGATCTATCCCCTTTAAGTTGTTTACTAAGTTGTAATTCACCTGAGGCCGCTCATGTGGAAATGTTAATACATAAGTTTGATTTTGATTTCTTTTAAGAGATAGAAGTGAAGACTAAATAAAGATGTATTAAGACTACATCCTAGAAATCTTTCAAGTACATCATTCATGCTTGAAGATTATTCTATAGACTAACTTAATATTATCATGGCGAAATGTTATTATTAATTATGGGCTTGTATTCCCAATATATTAATGAATCACATCTAATTCTACATCCCTTTTCCCTTCTCTATAACATAAAAGGATAATGCACTTAAAAATGTTTACTATGTCTTAAAATTAACTAAGCCTTGCATCAATTTAAATAAAAAAGTCTTCTACACTTAAATATCCAAAGGCTAATTCAACTCTTAATAATTATTACTTAGAGGTTTATCAGGATTCAAATCATTAATATTAAGGAAAATTATGGAACTAAAGTTTAACAATTTGTGGTATTATGATCCATGACTCACATTCATCACCTTTCTATTGCTTGTCATGTTGTTACAATTATTAATCATGTTGGTGTTCATCATGTTGTTGTAGATCTTCATCACATTCTTTGTGTTCATCAATTGGATTAATGATCAATTGCATTCTTAATGTTCATTTCAATCTTAGTACTCATTAGGTTCTTAGTGTTTGTCACATTATTAGTGTTTGGTTATGTTCCTAGTGTTCGTTGTGTTCTTATTAGTGGTCATGTTGCTAATGTTTGGTGATTATTTACTACCATTATTTTTCATCATGTTATTGATGTTCGTCATATTCATGGTGCTTGTCATGTTGATTTCCCCCTTTTTATGGCTAATAATACCCCTACCCTTGCGTTGTCTTATAAGTTGAAACTTCATTGGAGTCAAAATGTTATTTGTTGTTTACAGCTTCAATAAAAAAAATTATATTTCAAGTGTATTTGTTGTTTGCCCAAATTTACTAATTTTTGTTCATTTTCATTTTATTTTGTTTTTTGTATTGAAGATCATGTGTTAATAATATGTTTACATTTGTCTATGCAAGGGAAGCTTGCAAACCTTTAAAAGAATTTTCAATTATTGCATTGTATTATTAAAGAACATTTTGAGGTTGTTTTACACTTCCATATTTCCATCAACCTCATGTTATTTGTTAACATAATGTCTTTTGTGAAAAGTGGATGATACTTGTGATTATTTATAAAGGTGTGTGTTTTCTTTCACATTTTGCAAAACTAAAAAAAATGCAATTGTTTAATTTTTTCAACCTTGTGTTAACTAACGCACCCCACACTCCTTGAAAGACTCAAATGTGAGTCCAAAAATGAAAATAACAAAAGAAGAATGAATTGGGGTACGTTCCATAGCTCGTAACACCTTGAAGGTAAAAGGGGCGTGCTGGAACTCTGGGATGGGGATTAGGACGAATGACAAGCGGGTCAACTATTCACATAGACCTGCACAAACCAAATAACAAGTTGGTTAATGCGTAATTAAAACACGTTTGGTGCACAAACAAACCAAAACATACACAGACTTAAAAGACTCACTAAGGCTCGAACTTGGGAAAAGCCACCACCTTCCCCATTATAATATTATTTGTGATTAGCCACATGGGTTGCATCCAAATGTCATTTTTTTCGAAACTCCCAAATTAGGGTCTCAAAATTCTTTAAATGGGACTCTCGACATTTTGGAGGCCTATAACTTCGCATATAGACCTCCGATTAAAGTGAGGTCTAAAACAAAGTTGTAACCCTTGTTGATAACTTTCCAATGATATTTTTCATGTCACCTACACGCACGTATTTTAGGCAACTCTTGATTTTTAATGATCAAGAATCAAATTGGCACTTTGACTTCTAACTTTTATTTCGGCCATAACTTTTGTTATAAGTACTCAAATGGGTACCCATTTTAAACATATATTTTTCAAGAGTTTTCCAATGGTATAAATAAATTTTCAATCTAATGAATCTTGACCCCTAAAATCGTTCTCTAAATATTTATAACTATATAAGGACTACAACTTTCAAAATGGGAGTCCACTTGGGAACGTGTGGGTTCATTCCCTCACACTTTTTCACACTCCTAAAAGTATGAATGTGATTCTGAATTGCATTTTCGGCCCACACCTTTCCATGCCTTCACCTTGGTTGCAAGCCCAAGGTGAAGGTTGTGACACTAAAAGTTGAAAATCGCCCTAAAAGTGATGTGACACATATCATTGGAAAGTTTTCAACAAGGGCTTCAACTTTGTTTTAAACCTCACCTCAATCGAAGGTTTATGCAGGAAATTATGAACCTCCAAAGTGCCAAAAGTCCAAATTTTGAAAATTTCAAAACTCTCAATTTGGGAGTCTTGGAAAAAATGACATTTAGATGCAACCCACATGGCTAATCATAGAGAATACTATAAGGAGGAAGGTCATGGCTTCTCCCAAGTTCAGGCCATGGTGAGTTTTGTGAATCCGTGTATGTTCGTGGTTCATCCATGCACCAAAAGTGCTCCAATTATGCACTAACCAACTTGTCGTTTAGTTTGTGCAAATTTGTGTGAATAGTTGACCCGCTTGTCATTCATCCTAATCCCCATCCCGAAGTTCCAACATACCCCTTTTACCCCCGATGTGCTATGAACTATAGAATGTACCTCAATTTCTTCTTCCACTATTTTCATTGTCGAATTCACATTTAAGTCTTTCAAAGAACGTGAATGTGCATCATTAACACACCCTAAAAATGGAACCAAAAATTTTAGAAGAAAATGTGTTCATAAATGAAAATGAAATAAAAATGGAAGAAAGAACTAAAGGTGAAAAGCCTGAAAAGATTCCAAGTTCTAAATCAAAAAGTGAGGATACAATGTAATTAATTATGAAGAAATTGCATGAACAAAGGTTAAATTGAAAGCCCCATGGTAGAAATTCTCCAACTTGAGCAATTTTTTGTGTCAATCATGAATCATTAGTTGATGTTAAGGTGTCACAAGTCATGCGTTGTATTTTATGTTATAATAGACCATTAAGTCATGTAATATTGGAACCAAGAACAAAGTTGAGGAAAGGTCTTGTTTCAAATTTCAAGAGTAATGGGAAACTATATTTAAAAACATGTTGATGCAAAGCATGGACTAATTGTCAAAAATTTTGAAAAACAAGTTAACAACTTGAAAAGTCCTTTGAAAAAACAACTTCCAAAGAAAGGTCTACAATGTATGCAAATGCAATCTCCAATTTTTTTGGGGTCATAAATCCTCTTTTTTTTAAATGTGCACAAAAAAAATTTGTGGAGAATTTTGGTTTATTGATTATCAAAAACCATTTGCCCATTTAATTTGTTGAAAGTATAATTAAAATGTTTTGTATTGCATTTAAGCCCTCATGTTGTTTTCCTTTCTAGAAAAACCTTTAATCAGGAATTGTTACTGAACTTAGTTGAAAAGACAAAATAAAATGTATTACCAATTTTTGCAAAATTTGTTTCTACAACTACAAGTTTTGATTCATGAATGTTCAAAAGGGCACATGGTGTTTTTGCATTGATTGTGAATTTCTTAGGAAAATATTGGATGCCAAACCACATTATAATTAGCCTATTTGAAACATTTAAAACATCAAAGCAAACATTGACTTGAAAAGTTTGCAAGATCTTTTAAAACAATATGATTTGACCAAAAGATCTTTGCTTATGTTAAAGATGAAAATGCAAATATGAATACCATGACAATTGTTTTGAAATCAATAGTAAGTTGTGAAGCTTTGGGTGTAATGGAAAGTCTTTAAGGGACTTGTTTTGGACATGCCTTCTCTAAGGCTTGTCAACATGCAACTTTTTTTTAAAAAATTACACTTGAAATATGTTTCCATTAAGCCTACCCAAGCAAATTTGCAAAAATTAATTACACAGCTTTAAAAATTAGGGAAAGGAAGAAAGAAATGGATGAAAACTTGCATTACTACAAGCCTTAAGTCCCAAAAATAAAACACATTAAGCAAAACAAGGTAAAATGCAAGTTACTTTGTTTTGGATGTTTTTTCCCTTTCAATGTTTGAATTTTCAAACTCCAAAGTGTATCCTTCTAATTAGTAATGTGAATTTTTGTAGGTTTGCAAGCAAAGTGATCATACTTTAGGAAGCTTGTCAATTCCAATTTCTAAGAAGCCATTACCTTTTGTTACAATCAACAAATTGATTGTTAGGTCATTGGTTGTGTTCCTCATTCACTCACATGGCATATATCACAAATTATAATAGACGTTATGTTTCTTGTTATCACTACTTGCATTTTAAACCAATCCACAGGTCACTAGTTGTAGTTAGGTAGATAAATATTAAGAATTGTAGGTTTTCAAATTGACTTTTTTTTTAAATTTTAAATCCTTGTTAAAATTCTCACCAATTTGAGATGTCACTTACAAGGAGAAAACCTTTCTGAAATTAATCTTTGTGACTAAGAATTGACCAAATGTAGCAAGGGTGGGTTGCAAGGCCCCTAATAATTGGTAGAATTGTTCAATTTTGAATTAAATTAAAATTAGGTATTAAATGAGTTTAATGGCTCAATTGAGCAAGATGAATTGAAAGAGGACTAATTTAATGTTCTTTGCATGTATATCTTTAAAATGTGATCACATATTTTTGTTTTAGATATTAAAACTCTAGAATGATTTGCTGATTTTATTTTTCTTTAATATTTTAAAATATATATAAAGATCTTAATCCTAAACTTTGAAAGTGAAGTTGAAGAACCGGCCTAATATAACAAACTAATTTAAATGAATTAAGAATTAGTTGTGAAAGAACCAGTTGAGCATAAAGAAAGATAGGGTATGAATCATTATTCCTATATGTGAGAATTGTCTCGCTTCTTAAATTAAAAGAATTTGAAAACCAAAACAGGCAGTTATGAAAAAGTTAATAACCACCCCAAATTGCTTAAAACATCATGGTTTATTGATCATGGAGGGGGAAAAAATGATGTGGGTTGTGGAGAGAATTGACATCAATTTGTGTATTAAATACTAATCCTCAAACCGTATCTTCCTGTGTCAAGATATTGGGGAATTCGTAGGAGTAAAGTTTGCACATTCTGGATGTGGTCATCATTATTACATCATCAAACTTTGGTTCTAGTTGGGTTTAATTTTTTATATTGGTTATTTCCATGGTAGGCATGGTGGGTTCTGATGTAGGAACAAAAATTAATGTTCACAACAAAGCATGGGACTTGAAATGGGTGGTGTCATGTGTTCTTCTATATTGTGCATTTATCCAAATATCCTCGAAACTGAACTAGTGATCAGATATTCCTTGCATCGGGCCAACCATGATCATCTCTATTTTAATTATCAACAAAGTACACCAATGAATAAGCTTGGACTATAATTTGATGTGGTTAACATTTCATAACCAGCTTTTTTTTTGGTACAAAATTTCGCATATTGTGAAAATAAAAATAAAAAGGCAATATTTCATCCCAGTATTCTCTTGTAGGAATATTTCACCACATTTGGACTCTGATTTTAATTTGGAAGCATTTTTCTAACTAGTTTTTTTACTATTTACACAGTTCTAAAACTTTGTTGCCATTTAATGCTAAATCCCTCTTTGGATGCTAGCCAATGATGCAACATCAGAAAATTAATAAAAATATCACTGGTGGCAACTATCTATAGCCTCACTCATATTTGGCAAACCTAGTCACCTTATGGAAACCATCAATGATTATCAACAATCTATCACTTACAACAGTTCAGGTACTTCTTCCAATGGAGAACCTTAAACTTGTCAAAACGTGTGGAACCAATTGTGTGTGCACCAGTGCTGGTTGGTTATTAGAAACTGCACCAAATCCCCTTGTGGATGGTGGTTTGTTCTTGTTTGGTGACGCCAGTAGTCTGCCATGTCAATCAGTACATCAAGTTGTCATGCTAGTGGTATTAATAAACCACCATAACCGATTATAAGACGCATCTCACTAACATGGCAGCATGAAATTGGACAAAGAGCTCCCCGATTATATCATGTATCCTGCTGCCTTTGTAACATTCTTGTACCTCCCTAGTTCCTTTTTGAACATTCCTGGTCACTGGTTGGCTGAACCTCATAACTCCTGCTCTTTTGTGTCCCATAACCCATGAACTCAGCACTCCCATACAATCAGTAATGTCCAGTAACCAGCTCTCATGTGTCTCGATTATTCATGGTAACCTGCGCACTTTTGCTGGTTATCTAGTCCATAACTGGACACCATTGTCATGCATGGTACCACTGAAAAAAGGGTGATGCTGGAACCTCCCCATCGCTTTGATTTTCTGCCTCAATAAGTGTGGGATTGGTTCAAATTACACTGCTTGGGTCTGGTGGTCTTTCCTCTTATGTACATAGTTATTTTGGAATCTGAGTGGAATTTTAGACTATAACAACATTTTTCCAGGGTTTCTGCTACATTCCAAACTGTTCCATTCCTGCCTGCAATGCATTACTGATTCAGAGTTGTCAATTTGCTATTGCTCTTGCTACGTATTTTCCACATTGGGCTTGGTTGATCAAGACAATGGAAAAATAGTATCCAGATTAATGAGTGAACCACAGTCACAATTTGCAATTTTAAAGCCCATTAGCAAACGCCTGAAATTTCTTCCCTAGCCATCAGTCACAAAGACTTCAAATTCCTAGAGTCACGGAAGCTTCCCTGACATACTGGCAATGGAGTGCAAGATGGTAGGCACCTTGGTGGCATGCAAGTGACAATCACCACAATGAAGGCTGTCAAAGCAATGCTGAATCACACGAGAAATGAACTGTGACCTTGTTTACAGAGATCCATCTCTCCCCAGAGGAAGCCAGAGATCCCAACTGTCCTGCAATCCCTCCAAAGGAAGCAGCCGGAAACAGTAAGGATAATATGCCACAAATCAGCTTTAGGCAATCCTTGTGTACATCATTATGCATACCGAAACTACGATTATCTGCAAGTACAATCTGTTTCTTATCATAGTGGTGAAGGACACAGGTATATCATCAGCAAGGTAAAGAATCTCATGCAGCTTCCAAAGCAAGTGAACAGACATGGCAAAAAGTGTGCATCTGAAACCCTAAACCCACTTTGAATGAGCTGTTCATTAACAAGCCTGCCATCTTCAAGTGCTCCTAAACCAGCAGATGCGTTAATTTCCTGAACAAAAGTGAATTTGTCAGGATTCATTCCTTCTTGTTGCATTTGTTGGAAAAGTTGCATCACCTCCTCAGGTTGTCCATCCTTCACATATTTTGTAAGCTTCTTATTCCATGAAAATTTGTTCACTTGCACTGTGCCCAGTGCCATTGCAGCCATCTCTGATGCCACCCATGGTGGGTCTCCTTGGTCCTGAAGCGAGAGTGTGTCTTCCTCTGTTCGAAATCCAGATACATTTCATTTGTCAACAATCAGAAATGCAGATCAAGCTGGTCAGCCAGGTATTCTCCACATCCCATGCATAAATGCTATCATAAGAACAGAGAAAAGCCACACTGACCTTCACCATCAGCGAGAGATTGACACAACAGGTTGCATTTACTAACCTTCCGCCACAGATTCCCTCTCTGACCTCCAGAACTGCAGAAAAACTTCCAATCAAATGATGTACTTTGATTGCATAGAAGCCACCATGAGGTACTGCATCCTGCATAGATTGTGTCCAATCTATTGATTTGCTTTGGAAGATATCACTCCAATCATTAGGTCAGGCTTTTGTAGCAAACAAAAGACATGTACTGTGCTTGCAGTTGCCCTAAAACCCTCCAAGGTTTAGGGTTTGCTTCTCTGGAAAAACGGGATAACATGATAATAAAACAGGAAACAGTAATCCCTGTACTAAGGAAAGTCTTGTTTGTGCTGTTTTGTTGACTCTGTCGTTAAGGGGAGAGACAATGTAGTTCCCTTTGTCTTTTATGCAGCTTTTTATTTTGTTGGTCCATTGTTAGGGCAGAGACATTACATGACTAATTACTTGTTTCGTTTTATCATGTCCAGATCTCCCAAAATCGTGGTCCCCCTCCCCCACTGGTGCTCTTGGTAGCATTGGATAGCCCTTGATGAGTAGGGGTGCACTGAGGTGATTTCGTAATGTTTAGTCCTACAACTAGTCTGTAAACCCATTTTGCAAGCAAAATGATTAAATAAGTGTGTATCTTTTTGTCTCACATCCTAAATAAAGAGATCGGTCTCTCATTTTGGCCCTGATGATGACAGGCTTGAGTTTTTTTTTCAGGTTGTACATGGTTTC
>Ga0209611_10008733_pt1 | contig 15665 bp, 10 predicted proteins | sample S1TSphgellanicum_3_FD_187693 | JGI IMG/M metagenome (GOLD analysis project Ga0209611, IMG submission 187693) | Host-associated microbial communities from peat moss isolated from Minnesota, USA - S1T2_Fc - Sphagnum magellanicum MG (SPAdes) (version 2) | ecosystem: Host-associated > Plants > Peat...
TCCTCTCCTCCTTTTAGGTTCTGTTGAATTAACCAGCATTGTGGCTCAATTTTCCCCATTACTGCTGGTCTTCTGAAGGAAATGCTGTATGCTTGTTTGACATTAACCTGCCACCCAATGCCAGGAACTTCAGTGGGGGATGATTAGGGTAGGTAGTCAATACCATACATGTTCCTGTCAATTATCAGATTGTCTCTTAATTCTTTTCAGGTTGATGTAAAACTGTAAGTATTGAGAATTTCTCAGTTGCTAGGAAGGTAATTGTTGAACTAGGCAGCTTCTTAGCTGAGTCTTCCCTGTCACTGCCAGTCTTGTGACAGAAACTGGGTACACATGAGGACTCACACATATGGCAAGGAGAGGCGTAGAGAGATTCCACATTAACCTTGCCTCTCTCTGATGTATGTTGGGACTGCAGTAACTCAGCAATATCCTTACAGCAAAGTGAGAACCCATATGTGTATAACCATGGTGGGGGGCCACCACCACCACAGGCCCCACCAGTTGCTGATTTTCGACGGCGGGGCTGGGACTACTATCATGAGCAAGACCGGCCAGCACTCGGGCACCCACAGCGTGAGTGGGAGAGAGAGAGCAAGGATGGAGAATCTCCAAGTATGAAGGACTTTGAGGGTGGTGGTACTTCCATTGGGCAAGGCCAACCAGCTTTACCACCTGGGTGGGGGGGATTGCCTGAGAAAGAGTTTTCAGAGGATGGTTACAATTATGTAACTTGGTAACTCTCATCCCAAAATTCCATACATGGCAATTTCCCAAACAGTAATTTCCAGTATGTTGCAGAAAGTATTGTGAGTGTGTAATGCTTGTCAGTGTTTGTAGCCCAGGAAGTCTGTTGACAGTAGTTCTTTGGTTACTGAGATCCAGTGTGATTGGATGTTGCAGGGATCAAAGGAGGTTTAGAAGCCCTGTGACATTTAGAGAAGAGTCTTTCTCTAGGCTGGATCCATCGGGTGTATTTCATGGCAGTGCTGGTGGCACAGCAGGTGGAGATGCAATGGCAGGTGGTCATGAGAGCAGTCCATTACAATCACAAGGCAGCAGTCACAGTCTGCTGGGACAGAAGCTGATGCTGGAACAACAGTTGACGAAGGAGTGTAGCCTTATCAGGCCTCCTCTACCACCTCAGGGTGCTACTTTGGCACCTGCCAATTCCCAAGCACCCACCTCGCATCCACTTGGAACATATTCCATCCAACAATTCCTGGTCAGGTTCCCTGGGGACTGTTCCATCTTCCCCAGTAGCTCAAGTGTCACCTGCTGCATCCACACCCATTTCAAAGTCTGGTTTGATGTCACCCATGGGCACTCCCTTGCCATACCGTGGTGCACAAAAGCTCGAGAAAGGTCTGGGCCGTTATGCCCCACCTTTACTACAGTCACCAGTCACCCCTGTTCTAAGCAGTCTACCATCCCGGCAAGATTCAGAGCATCTTAACCAGGCTCTTGAGCAATTGGATACTGTGGGAGACCTGCTGAGCACATCCGTTGACCAAATGACTGTGCCTCTAGAGATGATGAACCCTCCATACAAACTCCATTCAGAGATGATGCATCCTCCCCTCCCCCCTCTGCCACCTGCCTCACCACCACCTCCACCACCAAGTGAAACTCCACCCTCCCCGCCTCCTCCTCCCCCACCCTTGTCACCACCCCCATCATCCCCACAATCTTAAAAACCCCCTGTTCTACCCCCTCCTCCAAGCTCACCTCCTCCTCCGTTACCACCTCCTCCTCAGGAGTTCTTGCCACCGGCCATGGGGACTTGTGACATGGGTCAGGAAGAGGTTGTAGATTTCACGGCAACAGGTGTGCCTCTTGTGCATGAAAGACATTGGCGGGGCACTCTTTGCAAAAGTGGACTGCAGTATTGTGAGTTATGGGCAGTTCGTCAAGATTCATCAGCGTGTTACTATGACCATGGGCCTTATGAGCCCTTCGGGTAATCTCTACTGACCTGACCCTGTTTAGTTGGCAAGTTTACATCTCCAGGCACGTTGCCTGGGGAAGATGATGTTCTCAGTCATGCTGGCTCTGCTGATGAGCTCAGTGTCCAAAAACATTTTTGGCACCTGCATGCAAGTGAGAAACACTGCCATGTTGGAAGCTGTTCAAGAGTTCCTCTACTACACATGCTGAAAGTTCCTTTGATGCTTTTGGAGTCTAATGACTATTTCACTTCTCTGAGCTGTTCTCAAATTTGCTGCAATATGCATACTTGGACAGGTGGCCTGACAAGCTTGATGTAACGAAGCGAGCAGATTTTAAGTCTGTGAAGTCATCTTTTCTTGCAACACCTCCAAATCAGGTGGTTACTCTGAGCTCTTGAATCTGATCTTGGAGCTGGAAAAGGAAAATAATAATGGAAAGCCTTCTTGTGATTCAACTTGCTGCAATTTGCTCTGGATTGGGTGTACTGACATTGTCTTTGTTTTGTGCAGCGTGAGGTCTGCAGGTTATTCCCTGCACCTGAACAACATGAAGGGGTATGCCCCTCTATTCCAAGCCTCAACAATGACTAATGAAGCCTAATGAAGTGTAGTCTTCAGAGATGAACTCTCCTGAAGTCAGATGTCTCTTGGAAATTGTGTTGGTCACAAGGGTGTTGGGCCTTGCTGAGGTGCTTGTTCTCTATGTGTGCAGTTCAAGCAGTTTGTCAAAGTCACATATCTGTTAGAAGTGTGTTGATCACAAGCCTTGTGCTGGGTCTTGCTGAAGTGTTTGTTCTCTCTATGTGTGCAGTTTGAGCAGTTTGTTGGTTACTTAAGGCAGAGGGACCGTGCAGGAGTGGTGAAGGTCCCTGCAACCGAGCGACTGTGGCAACGTATGCTTTACATTCTCCCTTGGTCAGCTGACATATGTGCTATGCTAGAAATCTCTCAACAACCCACCTCCTGTCTCATAAGCCTGATCTTACCAGCACCCACATGCATGAGCTCAAACTAATGTACAAACTTCCTTTTCTCAAATCAGTTCCAAATTTTGACACTGATGCCATCTTTCTCGATTCCTGATGTGTCTGTGAGCAACATCATTCTACACACCCATGTAATGTTTTACTTCAGATCACTAAATCCTTAACAGTCCTACTATTAGGGAATGTAGTTTGTTTGTTTTGCTTTGTTCATTTTGTCAGATTGAGATTTCCCAAACCACAGGGTCCCTGGCACTGTTCTTGGTACCATTGGAAAGCCACCACTTGGTGAGGCCCTGCATGCACTGAGGTGATTTTGAAATGTTTAAACTTGCAATGCAGGAGTTATTGAATTTTGAGTATTTTTATTGCTGAAAATTCAATGAAAGTCAAAATAAAAAAATTTAGGGGAATTCCAACTGGTGGATTCCAACCCTGCATTGGATTTCAACTGTTGAGGAGGACAGTTGCACCCAGGTGGTTTCAGACCTCTGGTGCAAGTGTTGTTGAATTCTGAGTAGTTTTTGTAATTGGAAAATCACTGAAAATCAAAAATCAACTTTTGATCTGAAATTGTATTTCACACAACAGAACGGTCAAAAACAAATATATACTTTATAAAATAATTACATTACAATATCTGAGCATCAGCTCAGGCCAACTACTATGATGATTTCAAGTAAGTCTCCATATTTGAAGCACCATAAAATTGTGATTTTGTGAAATACAATAGCTCTCTTGAATTCTTGCATGCTTTTGAAGCAAATTTGATTTGCAATCAATGCATTGCATTATCTCAATTTGGAAAGCGATAATGGGCATTTGGTCCCCAAGTATATGACACAACCCAAGCATTAAAACCTCTTTAAAAACCTCTCAAGCCTTGGTGTGCCTGTGTAGGAGCTTACACCCCTTTTATCCTATTTTCAGATGATGGGTAAATTGTGTTGACCTTTGAAGGTGTGTGCTCGGTTTTTGTGCTTTACAAAAACAAAATTCCCTTTGCATTGAAGAGTTTCTTTTCTAACTGTTCATATTTACTAGCCTATGCCATTGGCCTGAGTGTGAAGGCATTCTTTATTTTTCACATTTTCAGAATTAAAACTTTGTAAATTTGGCAATTGAGGGGTCAACTGATTTTTCCTCCCAAACCCAATTTCTGCAATTTGTTGAATTTCCAGCAACAAAGTCCACTTAAAAATCAATATCTTTGACACCTTAGCTCTGAAAATTGCGAAATAAACTCTATTAAATCTGACTGGCTGAGGGCTTTCCATCAACATCACCAAAAACACCCCCAAATTCCAATGCAGTTTTCAGTTTCAATTTTACTTCGTTTTCATTGAGAAAACGGTTCGATAATCAATAGCTTCCACACTGTAGCTCCAAACAGTCCCAAACCAAGTCAATGCACCCCTACTCATCAAGAGCTTTCTGAAGGGATACCAAGAGGGTGGCATCGAGCAACGTGGGTTGGGAGATCCCAATGTGACAAACAAAACAAAACAAAACAAAACAAACTACCTTGCTTCATAGATAGATTAGCACACATTCACCAAACTGTAGCATGATTCCTAAACTTTTATACTGTTCTCTGTAGCATGGAACCAAAATTGGCTAAGTCCTCTTGTGGATGATTGCCAAGCCACCTATCTCACAAATTTGAAGCAAGAAAACACTACTCACATACCAAAACTTATTGAATGAGTTAACTAGTTTCCTTTGCAATAATAAAATAGGAAATGAGTCAATTTTCTTGCATAAATCAACATGAACAAATGTCAAAACGAACAATCCTATCACCATTTGTCCATCATGCTGCATTAGTGACTCTTGGTTCATGCTGGGCCTGGCCTCCCACCTCTCCACCCCTATCACCCTTTCTCACACCTGCATGGTAACAATTACCAGACAGGAATGTGTTGTTTAGAAAGGGTTCAAGAGGGAGGAATTACTAAGGATCAACTATTGCTCTGGGCGATACATAAGCACTTATGTCTCAATCTTGAAGATGGATGGCTGAAAGAAAAGAGATTTCACACACTACAGCATTATGTGTATCAGGATGTGTGAACCTGTATTTCAGAATTGTCAGCAATTCCAAAAAATAATCAATTAGTGCCTAACCAGCCTAGGTACTAGGGTCGTTGCCAACATACAATGGCAACAAGGAGAAATTTGATGGCCTCATAAAATACTGTGGTCCACAATGTGAAAGCCTCACAAAACACACTGAATACGATACATTGTGAAACTAATCTGTGACTTTTAATTGATCAATATAATTTGAGTTCGCCATTTTTCATTTACCCCGTGATTGCACATTCATTGCGCACCACATCACACTGAAAATACCCTGTTATCATACTCCCTCCTGCACACGGAGACCCAAGTGGATAACTTATCCAGTCCCTTCATAAGTACATATTTAGTTGCATAATTAGTTGCTTGTCTTGTGGATTAGTGGGCCCCAGGTAGATAACATACAAGTTCCCTTCATAAGTACATATTTAGTTGTACAATTAGTTGCTTGACTAGTGGATTATTCGGCCCCAAGTGGATAACTTACAAGTTCCTTTCATAAGTACATATGTAAGTTGCACAACTAGTTGCTTGACTCGTGGATTAGTGGGCCCCAAGTGGATAACTTACAAGTTCCCTTCATACGTACATATTTAGTTGCTCAATTAGTTGCTTGACTCATGGATTAGTGGACCCAAGTGGATAACTTACAAGTTCCCTTCATAAGTACATATTTAGTTATACAATTAGTTGCTTGACTCCTCGATTAGTGGGCCCCAAGTGGTTAACTTACAAGTTCCCTTCATAAGAACATATTTAGTTGCACAATTAGTTGCTTGACTCATGGATTAGTGGGTCCCAATTGGATAACTTACAAGTTCCCTTTCGTAAGTGTATATTTCGTCACATAATTAGTTGCTTGACTTGTGGATTAGGGAGCTGAAGGGAAGAGAGCTTAGGGTGGTGGGCTGTTGAAGGGGTTTTGTTGGATTGCCATTGTCGCATTTCCGAGGAGCGGTTTATAGCAGATGCTTATAGCAACCCTCATCACAAGGGTGCATCATTGCCATAAACCATGTCTGCGATGGACTCAATGTCATCACAAGTTGCATTGCCATAAGCTATGTCTGCAGCACTGGATTTTTTTGTTGCTCTCATCATAATATGTGATTTTCATCATCAATAAAGTTTTTGCTTTTTTCGGCAAGACCTTTTGTGAATGATTTTGTGCGAAGTGTCATGATGAGTTGTATGTACCCTATCCAGAGCCGAAGACAAAGCAAGAATCAAGCTTGTGCCATCAGACTCCATCTGGGTCATGGCACTCTGAACCCTAATTTTTTTTCCTTCCCATATAAGGGGTGGCACAGGGCAGTTTTCTGACCCTGCCCCCAGGGGGCCTTCCTGGGGTGAACACTGAACTGTAGTAACAAATTAAAGGCAGCTCAGTCTCTGACCTAAAAGTCTGCATGCCCATTGCCCATTGTTGACTATGCACTGCAAGAAACTAACCCTAATTTTTCTTTTTCTTTTAAAACAATCTTATCTCCTAGTTATGATGACTATGTCCCAGAGTTTGTGCCCCTACCATTAGCCCAGGCCAATCAATATGGGATTAAAAAACAAGGAGGTATTGGGGGAGTCTTAGGGAACACATTTTTTGGGGGGTGGGGGGGAGTGCAAAGGGAAGCATGACAAACCATGCTTTTAGTTTGGAGAGGGATGCGTATTTAGGGTTCTATGTTGGGGGAATGCCTTATGTTCCAAAAATATAAATATAATAACTAACTAACTAAATGTGGACACAACTTTTTCCTAATCAATAGAAGCATGAATATACACCCATATTTCATGCACCTACCATTCACCTAGGCCAAAACTGGCAATTAACACACATAAGCAAAGAGATATGATATGATATTGAAGTTTTATAGTTTCATGAATTTCTTGGTGTCATCAATGCATAAGTAAAGTCTGAACTTCGTGTTCTAGAATTAATGGAAATGATTTCATGGAAAATTTATATGACCATGAAGTTTTGCTTTGATATTGTAAAAATCAAGGAACAAATTAAAATATATCAATATCTTGGCTATAATATGTCAAACAATTGTTTTCAGTAATGCAAAGCAATGCAAAGCCCAAGAATTTATAAAAAGTTGGTGTTGTCCAATGGTTGAACCATTTTAACTTAAATGTGATATTCAATGTTTGAATTTTTTTCCAAGGTTATCACAACATTCGAGGGTTCATCTGAAGCAATGTGTTGATTTGAACCTTAAATATTGTTTAATGTCACATTGGAATAGGGTTAACTTAAGTCAAAGCCCAAGTCGAACTAGTTAGGGGAGAGTTAAAAGGCAACTCATATTCACATTATTCAATCACACTAAACCTTGTTTCAATCCTGGGGAGGGAGACATCTAATGTTATTTTTGTGATTTACGTGCATCAAACAACTATTTTTCGAAGTATTAAGTTTTGAATTTATATTTCCCCCCATCCTATTATTATTTAATTTTTTAATATGCACATATTTTACCCACCTTATATTTTTTAATTATTTTTTTCTAGCATCCAATTTCAATACCCAATATCAATTAAATTTTTTAGTTTGAAAAAAATTGGAGCTAGAAAAATTCAAAGCTAAAAGCCAAAATGAAACCATGGAATGTAATTGAAATGAAAAAAATTGCAATATAAAAATTTTTATTAGTCACAAATTAATCTAAACATTATTTCACAATAATTAAATTTACTAACAACTCAAATCAATACCTCAAATCTTTAATGTACATGCTATTTTTTATTAAATTTTTTGTAATATTAAAGGTTTACACACACCTTATATCAATTATTGTTTTATTTCCAAAATATACATAACCTTATTTTTGAACTAATTAACTTATAATTTTTACATGACAACCAATATATTGCACCTTATATTTTTACCCATGTATTTTTTATTTTTTAAAAGTAATGTCCTTCTCAAGTTTCAATTGAAAATAAAATTCAGTCATCACAATTTTATGGTGACAATACTTTTTTGGGCCTCAATTGAAATTTCTTTTCAACAACAATCGAATTTTTTTGATCTTTAGATCAATGGTGGAGATTGAATCATTATTCAAGTTTTTCAAACAATGACCAAAAAATTTCAAAACTTCAATTTGATCATTAAAATTTTTCAATTGTCCAATTTGATGATTTAATTTTTTTGAACAATGACTGAAATTTTCAATTGCCAAATCAATTATGGAGATTGAACCACTCTCGATGGAACAATTTTAAAAAATTGGGTAGCGATTAAATTTTTTCTAAACAATGATCGAAAAACAATTTTGAAAAGTGACCAAAAAATTTGGATCACCCAAAAGAATTTAAACAATGACCAAAACTTTTCAATTGTTGGATCAATGGAGAAAACCAAACAACTATCAATTAATCAACTGAAATTTTCTAGGCAAAAACCAAAAAGCTTTTAGCAAAGATTGAAAATTTTCAATCACCCAATTTGGCAAAACTAATGACAACCAAAGTGTTTTTGATCACCTAATTTAACAATTGAAAATGAACCAAATTTTTTGGGTAGAAACCAAAATATGTTTTGGCAATGACAAAGATTCAATCACTAGATCAATGGGGAGATCAAACCATTGTTGATCTAACAACTAAATTTTTTCGAATAATGACCAAAAACATTTTTGGGCAATGACCTTAATTTTCTCCTCAAATTGGCAACCAAAAAGTTTTGGTCACCTAATTCAACGATGAAATGATTAAATGAAAAATTGTTCATCAAAGTCAATTCAATTGAACATTTTAGATTGTTAAAAAAAAAGGTTAATGTTCAACCTAATGAACAAAATTGACAAGTCTAAATGAACATTGACATGACAACTAACACAAAATGAACATTTCACATCATTTTTGACAATCTTATTTTTTACCATCTTCATTTTCATCTTGGATGACTTTCATCCAACAAAAAAAAGTTAATCATTCCAAAAAAAGTGGTTGTGTTCCTTGTGAAAATGCCTTTTTTCAAGCAAGGGATTTGTGTTCTTGAAAGAAATCCAACCATGTTTTCAAAAGTGCCAACTGTCAATAAAAGAAAGCACCCGAAAAAAAGGAAAAAAGGTACAAGATGGAAGGACTTGGGTCTCGGCCAAAAAAAAACCCACCAATGTTGGTAGACTACAAGGGGAACATGAACAAATCAAGTATTGAAACCTCCCATCACAAAGAACATATTAAATAAGGAAAAGATAGGAACACTCGAAATGTTGCAACCTTAACATTGGGTTCACGACTAAATGTGGAATACAAAGGCCCATGAGGCCAAGAGAATGTGTTTAGGTGTGAAACACACTTTCACAAATGGGGAAGAGTGCAAGGGATGGAGCCTAATGACTCCCAAGTGCATTTTCACTTTGGGAATTGCATTTATGCGAAAGTCGCGAATGTTTAGAACCTTGGTTGGAAAGGAAAACAAGCACCAAATTGGGCCCCTAGGACACCATTAGAAAAGTCTTGAAGTGTAAATGCTTAAAGTGCCTTTGCATTGTTTATTTAAACATGATTTGCATGAATTATGATCAAAAGAAGGGGTAGGAGTCAAATTGGGAATTTGAGTCCCAAGCATAAACCCCTTGAAAGCAAAGGTCAAATGAGCTTCGATTGGGGTGTGCTATACACTGTTGGGAAGATTATTTTGAAAGATATAAGACATTGCCCTTGCATTTTGAAAACAAATTTGATTTGAGAAAAATATGAATGTCCAAAGTTTTGAAACAACAAGGGTCCCAATTTTGGGACTCCCATTTGGGAGACCTGAGAAAAAATGATGTTTGGATGTAGTCCCCGCAGAGAGGCACAAAATATAATATGAAGGGAGTGGTGTTTCTTCCCAAAGGTTGTGAGCCCTCCTATCCCCAAAGTGTTATGAATTAAGGAACGTGCCCCAATTTTCTTATTTTTCTGTTGTTTTGCTCCAGGACCCATATTTGGGTCCCTTAAAGAGTTTGGGGGTGTGTCACAAAAGAACATTTAGCCTAGAAAAACCTTCACCTATTGTAATAACATACCTCACCTCCACTTTTTATAATGTTAGGTCAACATTGGTCTCTACATGTAAAATGAATGCAAAATAAAAAAAAGAAAGCCTCAAAAGCCTTTCACACTCCATGCCATGTTGGCACATTGATGAAGAAAACCATCGGCTTGTTGATGTAAACACCCAAAGACCTTTATGGCTTGAAGGAGAAATTGATCCATTGGTATTGATCACAATAAAGGCCATTCTTAGCTTAAGCTACAACTATAATGACAACCCCATGAGATAAAACTACCCGTAAAACCAAATTTGCTCAAAGTGGGGTCAACAATGACAATGTCAAAAAAACCAAAACCCCTTTCTATGTTTGGTGATTAGTTTTTTTTGGATCATTTTCCAAAAAATGACGTCCATATTTGGTCATCAAATCACCTTGGTCATGGGTGTGTGGTGTGAAAACTAAAAGAAGAATATTGAAAAGCAAAGCTCCTTATGTTTGGTGATAGGTTTTCTTCTATTCACTATCAAAAAATTGTGTCTACATATTCCCCAACACTTTGGTAATGGGTGTGGGGTGTGAAAACTTTTTAAAAGGAATGAACATCAAGGGCCCTTTGCTTATGTATGTTGGCAAATTTTGTTTGTTCATTATTTTTATTGGGGGGGGAGGAAACAAATGGAACACCTCCATCAATGTTTTTTTTAAGAATTTTTGTTTGTACCCAAATTGGTGATAATTGATAAAAATATGTAGGAAAAATTGGTAATCACCCTAAGGAAGATTTAGGCAAATCTACCTATAAGCCATAAGTAAATAATAATTTTTTTAATCATCCTTTAGTATTTTGGTTACACAATGGAAATCAATTATATGAATCCATCATTTTTTATTTTTTTCTTCACCTTTAATGACTGAAAAACTCCAAAATTAGTTATTCTTGAAAATTATAAATTATAAAATTTCTTTTTGGAAAAAAATTTCTAATTGAAAAAATGATGACCTCTATTAGGTATAATGAAAGTAATACAAAGATAACAACATGCCAAGGAACCTACATTTCCTCACTAATAAAAAATTGGGATTAATTATAATTTTATTTCAAGAATTGGTTCAAGCTACTTTTGGTGATGAGAAGGACAATGAGTGCTCCATGGGGAAATCCAAGGAAATCTTGACATATCAAACTTTAGCCTTAATACACAATAGTTCATTAATGATGTTGTAGCTTTGGATGTTTCCTATTTATCATTTGCAACTTTAGATTTTACTAATCTAAAAAGCATCCAAGTACCAAATCTAAAAAGGAAAAAAGTTTGTGCTAATTGATAAAAAAATAATAGTTCAATTTTATTTTTCATTTTCCTACCAAAATAGCAATCATAATAATGAGATGTTTTGAGGCACATTCATTTGGTCATAGTCATTCTCCTTCTTTTATCAAATGATGAACTTTTTGCCAACAAAGGTGATAGATCAAACATTACAAGATTTCTTAAAGTTATTTCTACCTAGTGGCACATTTGTTGAGATCACCAATAGAACAAGTAGAAGAAAAAGTAAATGTAAAATCTATTCCACAAGAAAATTTGAGTAGAGTAAAAGTGTCATTTAATTTAAAAGTCAAGTTGAATAAAAAAATAATAATATTTGTTCTAGAAATAAAATTGTTACACTAGGTTCACCTAGTGAAAATAGAAATTGAGCCTACTACAAGTTAGTTTGTTGGTGACAAAAGGGGAGCAATCCGGTGTAAAAATAGATTTGATATCGAGGGAGTCTAAGAACAATTAGGTGTTAAATCAAAATAAAATCTGATTAGAATATAATTAATTAATTTTCTATACAAAAACATGTATTCTTAATTCTTGTATTACCATTGGTGGCAACATAGATCACATTGGCTAGCACCTCCACCAATAAAAAAAGGAAGATTCCATGTGCAACAAATCACCCAATGGCAATGAAGTTTGAACTTTATACCAATAGTCTACACTTCAACAATGGATGAAAACTTGGTGTGGTTTGATTTTTTGAGATTTTTTTGTCTAATATCTTGTACACATCAACTAGAAAAACATGCATTCATTGCCTACCCCAAACTTACTCAAATTCTGTGGTCTTACGATTTTAGTTGGACCCAAACACACACTTCCAATTTGTTGAAAATTGGGTCTCAAGGGGGAAGTCATGATGAATGTCCAAATGCCTTGAAAACATCATCATGGGGTCATGCAAGATGAAGTTCCAACAAATAAAAAAAACACCCCACCCAATTAGATCACACATGCACCAACAACACATGTACACATCTAATTAATAGGTATGCCCTTATTTTGGTATGTTCAAAGTGGACATACCAACAATTAAACGATGCCATGGATGTTGTGGAGAAAGGGATGACCTCTCTTAGAAAGGCCAATAGACTATGGAACATCCCTTTAACATCACTTTCAAACCATCCGAATGGGAGAACAAGGACATGGGATTGTGTTAATAGTAGCAAAAGACCAAACAATTGTGGAATGGGTTTGGCCATGCAAAAAGTGGGTCTTAGCATCACATTAATGTAGCTAGAAATCAAAGTGGTTGAACTCACACAAATTAAACCCTATGTTTTTTGAGAAAGAATATCTAGAAATAATCAATGGTGGCTTTGGTTCAAAAGACAACATCTAGAGTTGAACATTCAAGTGGTCAAAGGTTTTGAAGTTTGTAGAACACAAAGGCTAATTGATTAACACATCTTATGCATCAATTTATAGCAAATTACAAGGCTTACGAATGAAAACATAGTCAAAGGAGCCAAGGGCACCAAAGTAAAAATCTTTTTTCAAAGATTACACATGACACATGTCATTTTTGTGTTGGTTTAAAATTTTAAAATTTTAATTTTGGGTACCCCTTTGACATTGCATTTTAGATATAAATACATTTTGATTACAAATTGATTTTATATCATGTATATTGTGCATTCATGCCTTTTATCACATAAACATGAATAACTTGGGTGTAAATGGGATAACATGAGCCACACCCGCTTGCTTTTTCATTGTTTTTGTGATTACTTTTGAGGAATATTCTTAGAATATTTTAAAAAAAGTCTTTGAAAACATCTTAAATTAAATTATTTAAAAAATCACATTATTTTATTGAGGTTCATGTTAAAAATTTGGTAAAAATTTTCATTTTCAAAAAATTTGAAATCCATTTACAAATCCTTTTACTACTTTAAAGTAAACATCATAATGTTTAATGATTACTTTTGTTAAATTTTTATTCGTTTTATTAATTTCAAATTAATTCACATGTTCCTATGATATATTAAAATACAACTATATAAAAAAAATTCTTACAATTTCAACATCAAATTAAATTACAATTTTAAAAGATGAAAAAACAAAGCAAATGTTATATTTGTTATGGTATGTGTTATTGTGATTACAACCACTTTTTTTAAAGTGCATTTTCAAAATCCATAATATTTAAGGTCAAAAACACTTTTGAACCAAATGTGTTCAAATTGAATAATAATAATAAAATCATTAGTGTTAAAATCCTCTCCAATTTTAAAAAGGAATGGTGCACATTTGGTAGAAAAAAAAGGACATTTGAAAAAAAAAGATTGTCCATTCTCTAGGTTTGAGTGCTTTGAACATGCAAAGACACTTTTGATTTATGTCAAACTTTGAGCATGTAAACTTTGCAATTAATGAAAAATATTTCAAAAACGATTATGACAATCCAAATTATTATGTTTCACTTGTGATCTTTTAAACATATAAAAATACAATTTTAAGGAGTGTTCACTCACTTGGGTGGTTCCTTTGATTGTGTTTTTACTTCTATACACACAACACAACTTTAATATTGATCATTTATGAAATTGTGATAAAATTGGCATCTAGGCTGGTTAGTAATTTAGTGTAAGGGTACTAGTTAAACATTGTTCACATGATGTGTATAGTAGCATCCTGAAATCGAATGAATGGCTCATAATTAATTGTGCAATAAGTGTAGTTAGGAGGGCTTTGCCCACATTTTTATGTTTTCAAAGGTGAACATATTTGAGAGGTTTACATCAAAATGTGCAAGTTAAGTACTTGCATGGCAATGCAAAAGAAGGCATGGATGGCCTACTTTTAATTCAAAATTCATTCCCTACATGCCGTAATGTTTTATGTCCCTTTATTCTCATATTAAATGATTAAGGTTTGAATTAAGATTAATATTAAAAAAATGAATACATATATGTTAGATATAATTGGTTTCTGATCCATTTATAAATATTTTATATGCATAAATTATATGAGCTTATACATTTAAATTAAAAATTTATTAATAAAATTATGATATATTGGAAAAACAATTGTATAATATAAATTCCTAAATCAAACAAAGGTCTAAAATATGAAAAATATTTTTTATTTATTCTTATTTTACCCACAAAGGTTTTTTCCATTTACGAATCATGTGTTTGAATTTTTTTCCCCAAATAATGGTCATTGAAATGTTATTCAATAACAAAATTCAGATTTTTTCTTTTCAAAATGAATTTATATTTTCATTAAAAAATATATAATTGTGTACATTATTGAAGGAAATGAAGAAAGTTTCAATTTTTTCATTTGGACAAATGATCAAAAAGATATCAATTATGAAATTTGAACTTTTTTTTAATGTTTAAATTAAGTATGGTCTAAATAGACTAAACACTATAATATTTACATAAGTGGGGTAACTTGGTGGTAAAGGATTTGAACTTTATCCTTGGGGTCTAAGGATCAAACTTCACAAATAACATTCATTGTGATCAACAATGGTTTTTTACATGCCTATTACCTAAATTACTTAAGTTAGGTGCTTACTTAAATAACTTAAATGATTTATGTAGCCACAAACTAGGTTTTAAACCTAGTTTAGGTGGTGACATGTGTCAACAATTGATAGGATGGAAAATAATGAAATTAAAAATAATTTAAAAAATGCCTTATTATTTATGGGTGCAAATTTTTTAAGGTGTACCAAAATCTTGTCACAGAGTCACTTTTTTCTGTTTTTTTAACCTAGTCCTTTTTTACCATGTAAAAACACATTTATGGATGATTATGATGGAATCTAAAATTGTAATAGACCAAAATATAGTCCTTTTGAAAGTTTTGACAACTTTTGATTCATTATTTTTTATGAGGATCAAAATATAAGATAAAAAAGGATCACAGTAAGGATTAGGCCTTTTTTGTTATGTGTGGTACACCTTAATGGATTTTCACCTTTATATTATATATAAAAAATATTGTAGTTTAAAAATTTAATGTTGCCCAAGTTTTTTGGGTCCAATTTGTAATAATAATAAAAATTACATAATGATTAAACTATGAATAATGATTTCACAAATGTTTTTTATTACTAATGGATGATTGTGGCATGTCATTGTGCCACATCATGTCTTAAATGATTATTGTCCTAAATTACTTGTTCGTCATGACTTAAGGTTATTAATCATTTTTTCCCTTTATGATTGGAATATTAGTCATAAACTTAATCATACATTTGATAATTTCTTCTAGTGAAATACTAGTCCCAAGAAGTATTTCCCAAACCAACCATCACCTACTAATTATAAATGGGCATGGCTCCCATGTGACATTAGAGGC
>Ga0209611_10008734_pt1 | contig 15664 bp, 14 predicted proteins | sample S1TSphgellanicum_3_FD_187693 | JGI IMG/M metagenome (GOLD analysis project Ga0209611, IMG submission 187693) | Host-associated microbial communities from peat moss isolated from Minnesota, USA - S1T2_Fc - Sphagnum magellanicum MG (SPAdes) (version 2) | ecosystem: Host-associated > Plants > Peat...
GCTATGGTGAAAATCCTTTTTTTTTTTTTTTTGGGTAAGTTCAAATAAATACATGTATTGGCCCACCTTTGAATATATATATATATATATGAATTTTTTTTTAAAAATTATTTTCACAATGGAAAGACAATAAATGGGGACCACTCAATTTCACATTTGACATCCAAGATTTGAAAAGTAAAAAAGAAAATAATCATCTTTCTATATTCTTGGCTATTTGATGATTTTTATTTATTTGTTTTTAAACTCTGGCGATTGAAAACTCGAAACAAATCACTTCATTTCTGCATTAAATTTTTTTTAATACTCCTTTTGATGAAATTTTCAATGATAATAAATACCCCAATTAAAACACGAAAGATTAAAAAATTGGGTGTTGATGAAAAGATTTGGGCAAATAAGTAAAATGGGATAAACGATGAGAACACTCGGAGCATGGATGGATGAATTGGTTTGGATTTGGGATGTGATTTTTTTTTCCATTACCATCATACAGGCAGCACCCTAATTCTTGTTCCCTGCCAAGCTCTTTATTCCTGTCTCTTTCTCTCTCTCCTCTCGCTCGCGTCTGCGTTGCGCGGCGCTGCACTGCACTGCGCTTGCACTTTGGCGACAGATCTCGCTCCGCAGAGCGGTTGCTATTCCGTTTTCCAGATCCAATCTGCAGCAATGGCTTCCGAGGGAGTTTTGTTGGGGATGGGAAACCCTTTGCTGGACATCTCTGCTGTGGTGGGCCACGATTTTCTGGACAAGTACTCACTGTGCCTGCTCTTTGTCCTCGTTCTGTTTCTCGAGATTCTGGAATCATAATGATGGTGATGATGATGATGATTAGGAAAGAAGTTGTGTCTTGTGAATGTGAACTGTAGGAGGACGACGGTGTTATCTACTCGTCGTCATGTTGTTATTATTGTCTCGTGTGATGATGGAAATGCTGGTGATCATTGGAGGGGATCTGGCTTTATTCCTTTCTTTTCGGATGTAGTTCGGGTGCCAGGGTTGTGTTGGATTCTTCTTTTTGGTGATCGCTGTGTTTGAGAAAGATTGCGTTCATTCTGACTGCGAGAAAGGGAGGGAGAGTGTGATGGTAGTCTTATTTCATGTGGAAGCGGATTTTGGAATTCTATTTACGGAAGGGATTTAGTTTTTCCTCGAAGGTGTAAAGCCTTCAGTCCCCGGCATTTTAGCTGAAGATCACACTCTGTGACGTTCCTCCTAAGCTTCTGGCTACAGGTTGCAGTATGATCTAAGTTGTGCATTTTGCATCATTGCAGTGTTAAAAGATCTGCGTCTCTTTTCAGGCCAGCTACAAAACACCAGTATGACGGTTAGATATGGAAATTTGTGTTGGAAATTCGACAGATCCGTCTGCGTCAGGATCCAGATTCCACGGCTAACATTGTGTGCAGATCCGCAAGGTCCTTTTGCGTTACTTCCAGATCTACAGTATTAACAGCATATGTACACAGCTGATTTCTGTCCTCGTGAATCCCAGAGTAGAAAATGAGGGTGATCACATTTTCCCTTCTAGCAGATCTTGTCGATGAGACCTTCTGAGCTGGTCAGAGTTCATAAAGCAAGGAGTTGTTTGCAACTAGAAGACACTGCCAACTTTCCTGATTCAATGACTCTGTGTTACTGGAAAAATTTGGCCATGTCATGCATGCTCTGTGGTTTGAAAGTGATATCTTGTGCACTCACTAGAGCAACTGATCGCGGCTGTGTAGTGGAAATGTCTCCCACAAGAGAAACTAACTGTGTGTGCCTGAATGACTGATTGCTGAATCTGTAGCCAGAACTTAAAAGATCTTTATGAGGAGAGTTTGCCATGTTTGGCTCACTTGTTGTGAAACGAGATCTAAATCATGCTGTTGGAGCTTTTCTCTCAAGTGTCTAATGACTCATGTTGTGTGTAGGTATGGCGTGACACCCAATAATGCTATTCTTGCTGAGGACAAGCATGTGCCCATGTAAGGGAAGACATTTCACCTGCTGTGGCTATCTTTTATGGTCAATGGCTGTTGACTATTGATTTGTTGGCTTGAGGCATTTGTTCCTCAGTTGTTGTTTATAGTGGTCTAGAGGATGTCAATCAACTGGTGGAAAACTGCCACTGGCAGAGGAGGTGAGTGTTTAGCTCCATGAATAGCTGCTGTGTTTTTTCAGTCAAAGGGGTGGACTTCAAATCTTTCTGTGTACTTTTGTATCATCAGAAGGATTTTACTATAGATGTTTGACAGTCCTTGAGTGTATGCTAATGCATCTAAATTGATGCTGCTATGGATGGTTGTGGGCTCACAATTATGTTGAATACATGTGGAGACAATGGCAAGTTTTGATTTAAAGTGCTTGAAATAGTTCATGTGGTATTGTGTCCATTCCACAGGTACAAAGAATTGGCAGCAAAGCCAGACGTTGAGTACATTGCTGGAGGTAAGAGAATACATGTTGCATTACGACATTGTAGCAGCCTTTTCAGGATATGTACTTAAATCTGTTGCTATTATGTCTTTCAGTTTTACAATCTGGTTTCACTGCTCAGAGAGTCAGTGATTGTTGATACTGAATCTTAGAAGAACTCACTTCTCTCTTTGGTCATTGTGCACAGGTGCAACTCAAAATACTATCCGGGTGGCGCAGGTGAATTGGTTCATTCTTAAGAAAAATGAACTGTGTTGGCTGAAGATAAGCTTAGATAACTCAACAGCTTCCTTTATGCCATCACACAAATGCAGTAGATTTCCTTAAAATCAAGTGATAAAGTTAAATTTTTAGCCATATAACAGAAATGTTTTTTGGAATCAAGTGATCAAACTAATTTCTTAGTCATTGAATTATGTTCTTCAAAATTGTGTTGATGGGCTTCTGTTAAAGAAAGGCCTCCCTGCTTTGGTGCAACTTTCAGACTGGAGACTAGGTTTCACTGTCTTTTAAAATGAAAAGCTGTGCACATGCCTATCACTTCTTCTTGCCTACTTAATCTTTTCATGTGTAATTGTAACATAATTTCTGTCCCTTATACTTGGTGCAGTGGCTGCTTCAAACTCCAAAGGCAACTAGTTATATTGGTTGTATTGGAGAGGATGACTTTGGAAAGCAGATGCAGAAACTTGCGTCTGAAGGTGGTGTAAATGTAATTTGCTGCACCTTCTGAACCCCTCATCTATGTTTGTCTATGTATCTGTCATGTTTTGTCGAGGACATATTCTGATGTTTCTGGTGTGTACTATGTAGATCTGTGAGGGTCTTGTAGAAATGAGCAGTGTGGTATGCTATCAATTATTTTTTGGTCCATGGAGGAAGAGAAGAGTAGAATCCTGCAGTTCCCTGTGTTTGTTTGTACAGACACAACTTTTAGTACTGGAATAGCCTTATATGTTGCAAGTAAAGTTACTTTGGGAGTTAAGAGTTATTCTATTGTATCTTTAATGCACGAGAAATGGCAAGAAGGCATCCTGTTTATCTTGTCCTTGAATGCCAGAATGACTCAAATGGCTTTCATTCCGTAAATAGATCAGCTCTTTTCCTCTTGATGTTGAGATACCTGGTGTGGTGCAGATTTTAGTTGCTTTAGGCAAAAAGTTCTACTCCAGGAAAAAGTCTAGAGCTGCTGTCCAACATTTTGGAGATGTGTCCCTTTTGTCTACATGTGAAAAGTCTTTATGACTGATTCATATACCATTCTTGGTGTGCTATTTGTGATGCTGAAGGTACAATATGACATTGACCAAACTACTGCCACTGGTACTTGTGCTGTCCTCGTGGTTGATGGGGAGAGGTAACATTAATGCCCTACAAGCTCATCCTGATAACTCTGAATGTGGTGAACATACACTGTTAGTGGATGAAAAAAGACATGAATATACCACCAAATACATGAGACATAATGGGGGCTGGTTGAGTTCACATTCTGAGGTCAGAGCTACAAATCAGTTTGGTTGTTCATATTAGCTAATTCCAGTCAATTTACTTTGTATTTTGCAAGCTTAGGAACTAGAAGCTTTTCCAGTTAAACAACCCTTATCTAAGTTACAAATGGCCAAGCCCCATGGTGGTGGTTCAGAAAAGGAGTTAGTAAGGCCTGCAGTTCAGATGGGTCTGCATTTTCCCCTTCCATAGCAACTGATGTACTGAGTGCTCATTGGAGTCGTGAACGGTGCTTATCTTTTTTCATGTCACCATATTTGGTCCAGAACGCATGCATTCCCAAATCTACAATATATCAAGGGAACAAACACCAACTGGTTGGAAAACCTTGAAAATCCAGGCATTGATAAGTTTAACTGCCAAGTATAGAACAATGTCTTTTCATCTGGTTATCCTCTTTCTGGTTTCAAAACTCAAGAACATAGTACTGTGAGGATTTTTGCTCTGTGGGTTCAAAGTATACAATCTTGTCATTTTGTGGTTTCAACCGAGTCATTCTCCTTGTTTTCAACTCAGAATGGCTTAGAAAATAGAAATCAGGTGACAGTACAGGAGGCAACCTAGTTAAAAGTTAAAACCCAAGTTCTAAGTCAGTTATTCTCCCTGTCAAAGAACTTGTGCCTGTGAAGTTCCATCTCTTTAGACTTAGGACTTCCTATACTTCCAGTGTTAATATACTCAAAAAACTTGTCTATATTTACAGGTCCTTGGTGGCAAACTTGTCGGCTGCCAACAACTACAAGATTGACCACTTGAAGAAGCCAGAGAACTGGGCTCTTGGTAGGTGCATTTGAAGCTTACCCCTTTTATGGTATTACTTCATTAAGTATGGCACAACTTGGAGAACTATTTATGGCAGTTGAAGAGCCCAGTTTGAAACATGTGATATCCCTCAGGACACTTGGTCAATTAGTAGTTTCGAAACCTGAAACTTATAAATGAGAGTTTGATTCTGTGATCGTTATGTCTGGTTTGGCCACAGTGTATACTGACTGAGCACTGTCCCTGTCTGTTCCTGTCTTGTTTCAGTGCCCTTTGTGTCTCCTCATATCCTTCAATGCTGTGATGTCTTTGGTTGTAGGACAAATATGCTTAGACTGGGCTGTTTAGGAGGAAAAAGGATTCTTCACTATAAGGGCTGGTGATTGTGGCAACAACATAAGGATATGTATGACACATTTGAATAATGGTTTGATGGATTCTTGTTGTGCAGTTGAGAAGGCAAAGTTCTTCTACAGTTCGGGTTTCTTCTTAACAGTCTCACCAGATTCTATGCTGGTGGTGGCTAAGCATGCTGCAGAGACAGGAAAAGTGTGTCTGAAACCATGACTGAAGTGTTAAGTCCAATTTCATGTCCACTAGACACAGTATCTCTTTAACCACAGGCAAGAAGGTCATTTGTGCTTTTGTTCTTCATCATAGGATTCAGAGTTTAAAACAACTTGGGTGTGGATGGGTGATGATAGTATTACATGGTAAACTTGGCTGCACCATTCATCTGCCAGTTTTTCAAGGACAAGCTCTTGGAGGTTCTCCCGTAAGTTCCTCTACTCTCATGCTGGTGTCATCCAGAGCAGGTCTTTCTGTTCAAAAGCTGGTCTCTGAAAGATGAATACTGGAAATTCAACTCATACAAACCCTTATTTCTTGTGTGTAGATTTACAGAAGGAAGTTTCTCTTGCATGGAGCTTCACTCTTATCTTACCTTGCTTATTCATCTGACTATGGACAAAATTTCTTGTCCCAACACTTTATGAGGGTTGTGAGATTATCTTATGTCTCTTCACTTTCTGGCCATGGATGGGAGTGTTTTACTGCAGCTATGTGGACTTACTCTTTGGAAATGAGACTGAGGCTAAGACAATATCTTCAGTTCTAGGCTGGGAGGTAATTTTTCACTCTGTTGTACCAATGCTTGTCTTGCAGTCATTATTGTCAATCAATGATGCAAGGGCTTTGTTTTTGTTTTTAACTCTCTGTCCTAATATCTGCAGAATATCTGTTGTCAATCCTTCTTTCTTACATGTGGAGCTTCATTTCATGTTGCAGACAGAGGATACAGAAGTAATTGCCTTGAAGTTGGCAGCATTGCCCAAGGCATGTGGCACACACAAGCGTATTGTGGTCATCACACAGGGTACAGATCCCTCAATTGTTGCTGAAGATGGCAAGGTATGAAACCATATTATGACTAGACCTTCCAGCAAGAAAGGAGAGACTTGAGTTGTATGAGGATAATCAGATTCAGAAACATCCATTCAGCAAGGAACCATCTGATGTTGACAATTGTTGAGAAAGAAAATACAGGCCTGATGTAATGTTTTCTCGGTCTACTTTGCTGGCCTGTTAGTCAGCGTGTGTGTGAGCTCTCTTAAAGATTTTAAAGTAGAACTGATGATTGGTTTCCACACTGCTCAGGTCACTAAATTTCCAGTTATCTTGCTGCCAAAGGAGAAGTTGGTGGACACAAATGCAGCTGGTGAGTAATGGAAACAGCCATGACCATCTGACCATTTATGACATGCTGTAGAATCCAAAGAAGTGGAATGTGTTCTGATAGGATTCATTTATTAGCTACAATGTCAGGGTATCTACCCTACGTGTATGGTGCTGGAAAGTGGCTGATGTCATTGTGGCTTACAGGGGATTCATTTGTGGGAGGATTTTTGTCGCAATTGGTGTTGGGAAAGAGCATTAGTGACTGTGTTGCTGCAGGAAACTATGCTGCTAATGTTATCATTCAGCGCTCTGGCTGCACACTGCCATTGAAGCCTAATTTCTATGCAGATTAGAGCCTACATTTTCATGTCAATCTCATGCTTTGCTTGAAGGGGAGGAAGAAGCTGTGACTTTCTTTCAGGCTCTGGATAGGTTTAGATGTTGTTTGAATGTGAAACAACAGGGAACTTGGCTGAAAGGTGCATTGTTTTCTTGTTGGCCACAATAGGCTGGCAGCATCTTCATTAAAGAGGCAAATTGTTGAGGACCAGGTGTTGGATTTCTTATGTATACAGTTGTCTGAGAACACTTGCTCTGTGGTATGCTTGGAATTATGAATTTGCAACTTCATTTGCAGTCCTGGAACCTGGATATTCAGTATCTGTGTAATCTGGGGACTTGGTAGTGTGTATGGTTTGGAAGTCCAATACTAGGATGCATCTACACCTTCTGGTAAGACCTTGTGTTTGAACCTTGTCCAAGTCAGATGACAAAGGCTAATCAGCAAAGTGCTGTTAACAAATGTCAGTGTTAAGTTGATACCGTCAACGAATTTGTTCTAGCTGAAATCACCACTGTCTGGTCATCTTTTTAAATGTCATGCCTTACAGCACACAAAATTCTGCCTTGAACTACTACTATTTCTATTCCTTTGTTTTTATGCTCTTTGTTTTAGATACAGGATATAGATGCATACATTGGGATATATATGGTGGTCTACTGGTTGTACAATGTATCAAGGGATGATGATGAAATTGGATCTGGTTCCTGATTGTTGGTTTTTTGGACTCACTAGAACCCAGTGATCATGGCTGAGTCTTCATGTGGGTGCAACCTCATGTTTGTGCAAACAAACAGAAAACAATTAGACAGATTTTAGATGAAGGTGATACGATTTTCTGACAGCACAAACAGAAAACAATTAGACAGATTTAAGATATAGGTGATACGGTTTTCTGACAGCCAAATACTTGATCATATATACATGGTCAATACCTTGAGATTTTTGCAGAAATATCATAAGCACCATGCACATTGGGAGCAAATAGTGGCTCCAAGAAATGCTCACCATGAGGTGCAACCTCTTGCAGTGGCTGAATGATGATAGCTATAATTCAAGTCCAGAAAAAGGAATTAATTGGATTAGTTGAGAGTTTGTAAGTATTGTTAGTGACAATACATTCTTTGCAGCATGCAAAATGCCATGACAAGTTGCATCAGTCCTAAGTCCAAGCTATAATGTAGCTTTGATGTTTGTTTGAAAACACCTTGAGCAACAAAGACATCAGATGCATTCAATTTGTGGACATTTCAGAAAAAGATTATTCACGAAAGAATCCATAAATATAGGACTTCAGTTTTATATTAAGTGTTGCAAACTCCTGTAACAACTTTGAGTCTGTTCAATGGGATTTGCCCTAGATTTATATTTCAAAAAGTCTTATAAATGAGCCCTTAGGAACTAAACATTGATTCTAATCCAATGGACTTATTGTGGTGCAAACAGAACATCAAATTACGTATAGAGATGTCTCCATGGTCAGATCATAAAGGGGTCATTACCTGCAAAATACAACATATAAATTGATTACTTAACCTTTCATATCAGTCTCAGTATACCAAAATCACAGTATGATAAATACATCATCTAGCCATTATCAGTAGCAGCTACAACATAGGATGGCCACCTATATTCACACAGAATAAATACATCTAGATATGAATGTGCATCCATCACAAAAATGGAAAGAGAATCAAGTATGAGTCCTGACATTTGTATTGGTGTCTTGTGGCCAAGGCTTCTCAAATTGACCCAACAGATAAAAGCCGTTTGGAGTCACCACCCAGTTGCAGTGAAATTCACATGGCATGAAACCATAACTAGGGCCTTGAAAGACAATGATACCAACAGACTCAGGGTGATGAGTAGAAGTAAAGTCACAAGTAAACAGTGTTGTCCCCCAAATGTTAGTATTGAAATGGAATTGATAGCTTGATGAGTAACCAAGCGTTTGCAGGCCTAAATCATTATCTCTAGAATGACAATGAAGCTGCAGGACCTCCCCTGGCATTTCATTTGAGATGAGAACAACTGTTTCTTGGCAGGTCACAGGTTTTCCCATCACAAGTAACTGCATAAGAACCACAAACACACAGGCTGCCATTGGCATAATGACTTTCCCATTGATCCCCTGATGAACAGCCATAGCTACTGTACTACAATAGAGTTTTTTTCTCAGAGTTGCTTCACAGTTACAAGCTATACTATAAGTCTCAAGACCCACAAAAAATGAATTCCAGGAGACAGAAAACTAGCACAAAAGAAGAGGGACTGAGTTAACCTTTGAGTTCCCCTTCGTAGCTCTTTCTATATAGAGTCTTGAGAAACTTGTGACAGCCCCTCCCCCACACTCACCCCTTGTCACCACTCTATTTTCTACCCTAGTTCACTTTATGCAGTGGGAAATAGAAAGTACTGGAAAGATGTTGATGACTATGATGTATGATGGGTTAGCATCAAAGATTGTGATGTTGATTTTTTGCTCTCTAAAACTTGTTATGAACATGACAAATTGTTATGTGACTGGCCAATCACCAGCATAGCATTTTGTACACCTCACTATCAACGTGATTTAGATAGATACATATCCTACATGTCTAATTGGGACATGGGTTGTGATCCTTTCCAGCTTTGCAAGTGGCACTGAGTTATCCACCTTATGTTAAAATGTCAAATTGATGTCAATGTTTGGGTTGGTAAGTCTTGATCCATAGGTTGCTGGGTGACTGGTTGATGCATCAGAGGGATCCTTCAAGTATCCATAAATGAGGCTACTGGATCCCAGTTTTCATTGAAACTGGGGACGAAATTAGAAGTGAGGATGAAAACAATCCGCACCTGGAAAAGAAACAGGGGTTCAAACTAGTTTCTCAGGTAAACTGGTCCTGGAGGCAGTTCCAGGGGCAGTTTTGGATTTGCATTACCTGCTACCATCACTGATCCTCATATTTTTTCATTAGATCAATGGTGCTTGCCTCGCTGTGACCTGCAACTTGTGACTGTCAACATTGGTTTTATTCGGTGAGTTTACAGGGTTGCAACTTGTGATGGAGATGCTCTAAGAATTGAAAAGTTGGGGGGGGGTTGGGTTCACTAAAATGCAAATTTACACACTCGTGGTCTTCCAGAGGACCTCTCCCCCCTTCTGGCAGGCACTCAATATGAGCAACAAATTAAATGCAGCACTGGGCTCAATCCAATTGCAAGACGATGCTCAACAAAAGAAATGTTTTCTATTTTTTGTATGACACCCAAACTATGATGAAAGCTTTACATATCTTTCTTGCACCAATTTTTCAAAGAAATAAAATTATGGTGCAATGCTTATAATCTCCCCTCTTTAGCACATTGGTTCAAGTTTCGATTATTTTCTCAAATTCTCATTTTATTTTGCAATGGATGAAAAAGAGAATGTAATTCTCAGGCAACTTCCTCAAGCAAAGAAGGTTGCCGTGGGAGGACATGGACTTGCAACTTCTCTGGGAAGAAAGGCACTTACCAAAGTTTCCAAGTTTCCCTGAGCAACTTTTTTCAACCGAGTTGCCTTGAGGAGGGGACATGGAAGCCCCAACAAAGTTCTCTTGGGGACATCCCCCTTCCCATATTCCCATTTTTTCATGGACAATTTTTTTTTAAAATGTCATTATAAGGAATTCATGTATTAACGACTAGATTTATGACTAGTTTTAAGTTGTAAATATCACAAATGACATTACAATGTCTAATTGTTTTGCACAAGTTGTAAAAAGCATTATTGTAAATGACAATACATGGGACATTATGTGGCACCCAATCACAACAACAATTGCATCCTCCATGTATCTCAACCATTTTTTTCATCCATGTTGTCTTGGATGGTCATAGGCTTAGTCACACCAAGGTTGTGACTACATTTGTGACGCATCTATGACCAAACACATACACATGCATGACCATACATATGATAACAAATGTCCAATGCACACATTTTTATTATGTAGGTTAAAAAAAGGTAGGTAGATATCCTAGGTTAGGAAGTGGAAACTAACAACCTATGCTTAACCCTAAACTAGGTAGCTTAGCTAGCAACCTAGGATTAACTTTAGCATATGCATAGGTTGCAAGGTTGAGGACTTGAACCTTTAATTTTCACATTGAAAAACCAAGTCTTAAACCATTGCATCACATCTTTAACAAACAATATTTTGTGTCATTTTATTAGTATGATCGTTTTTTTTCTAATGTACCTACCTAGCCTAACTTAGCTACCCTACTTGACCTAATCACAAACTTACCATGTTTCATAGGTTCATATAAATTTTGTGCAAAATTTGGTTTTCATGGGTTTGTACAAAAATTGCATGAATTTCGTGCTATGGTTAATATGAATGATATTTGTAGGTATTCAATATTTTAAATACTCAAATGGATGAGATATTGTTTTTGAATGACATACATGAATGTTCATGTTTAATACACAAAATTTGCATAGTTTTATCCAAAATTACATCATGATAACTGTACATATTTAATTACAGTAAATCGCATGTACTTCATATGAAGACATCACAAGTAGAAAATACACATCATTTATATAGAAGTTATTTCATCCCATTTTTACACTTTGAAACCCATGGATTTTGCACAAACATATTGGTTTACAATTTTCACATAGATTCTATTGAAATTTTGTGATATTGTAAGTTTGTGATGTATGTACCTAGTCTACCTAACCTAATGACTTAATGTACTAACTTATTTACCGAGCTACCTACCCTAGCAACCTACATAGGTTACCTACCTAGCTTACATAGTCTACCTACCTTGCCTATCTACAAGTAGTTTAACTACATATTTAACCTATTTGCTTAACCTATCTACCCACTTAAATTACTTATTTGACCTAATTATGTACGTAGCCTAGGTACCTAATCTAGCCCCCCTACTTACTTATTGTATATAATTTTGTAGTTTAATTATCTATCTAAACTAACTAACTACCTAATAATAAATGAAAAGTTGAAAAAAATGTTGTTCAATATAGATGACAAGTTGTAAAATAGATTTAACACATAGATTATTCATCCATCGTGTAACTTTTGCCCAAGAATTGGGAACCAAGGTCCCTAGGGAGATGGGGACTTGGACAACTTGGAACCTTAACCAATTGCTTGGGAAATATTCTAACCAAGTTGCTTGGAGAATGGGGTTGTTCTTTGGGCAACTTGGCTGGGCTTCCAAGTCCCATTTTTCCAACGACAACTTGATTGAGAAAGTTGCCCAAGGAAATTTGGTTAAGTACCCGTGAGGAATTTGCAAATCCCTATCTTCCAAAAGCAACTTGCTTAAGGAAGTTGCCCAAGGACTATGCACTACAAGAAATCTTATCCATTTTACGTTATGTTTACAACTATGGGTACAACTAGTGTCAAAACAACTAATTTTGCAATTGTAATTGTTGTAGTCCTACATGTTCCCAAGTCACAAACACTTTTAATAACAAATGTAACTAAATCTTGACACATGCCAATTTGCAATTGCAAATGTGACTACTATGCATTTTGGATGAAAAAGTTCATGAGAGATGAATTAATGTCAACCATAGTTTATCACATCCAATGACAAATGAAAAAGAATTATTGTATGTACTATTGAACTTACATGTCCATTTTCAGTTGTAAGTATGATTATCTTTAACAACAAAGTTGTACACACTATGAGAAAATCATGTCCGTTGCAACTTGTTTATTTAGTTGTAATCTAATTTTATTGAACATTTTTTAGTTGTAATCTAGTTGCATTGGACACTTTTTAGTTGCATTGAACAAGTTACAATGGACATAGTTTTCTCATAGTGACATTTGAATAAATAGATGAATAAAAATGTTAAGGAGGTTGGTAATTAATAGGTAGGTATGTAGGTAGGTTAGACATACATTCCTAGGCTAGATAGCTAGGTTAAATAGTTAAGTAGTTAGCTAGGTAAATCCTAGGATTTAACTTGGAGTAATTGGAGTTAACTAGAAGTTAATTAAGACTTAATTGAGAGTTAATTAAAGTTAATTAGGACTTAATTAGGACTCAACTTGGAGTCAACTACAGTTAATTAAAAGTTAATTAAAACTTAACTGGGAGTTAACTAGAGGTAACTAGGACTTAACTCAAAATTAATTAAGATTCAATTAAGAGTTAATTAAGAGCTAATTAGAGTTAACTAGGACTTAACTAAAAGTTAACTAAGAATTAATTGAGAGTTAGTTCCAATTTAATTAGAATTTAACTAAAACTTAACTATAAGTTAACTAGAATTGAACTAAGACTTAACTAGAAGTTAATTAAGAATGAATTGAAATTAAACTAAATGTTAGTTATAAGTTTATTACAAGTCATGGATGAACATTCAAATGAATGAATTCCATGGCATTGGTATCCATGACACTATTAACTAGGGTTAAACTTGTTTAATAGGTTAAAATTAAACCAATTTATGTTTTTCTTAAAACTTTTATAGCTTATGTTCAACATGAGAAATTTCAAAAAATTAGCCTTTCTTTTAACAAACATCTTCACTTGCTCAAACTTGGTCACAAACTATAAACAACCTAGTTGATATGAAAAGTAAGTATAATTTTGATGAAGGTTTACTTGAAGAAATAAACAACTAGTTACATACCCATTGTTTAGAATTGGTTAGTGTTTAGCAAACTTAAAAAAAAGGGACAAGGAATTAGCTAATGCAAAAACATAGATCACCAAACTTCAAATTAACAACAAACACTTGGTTGCCAAATTTGTTAATGTTGACAAAGCAACAAAAAAAGGTTTAAAATTTGTAACAAGAGTATAATGAACTTAGCCAAACTCATTTCAAGGGATGTAATGACCTCAAGACCTTACAAAGTGATTACAACCGGTTGATAAGGGATTATGGGAAGACAGAAGCTGTTAATGTTTATCAAAAAAATATTCTTATTACTTTGGAGCAAACATGCGATCAGCAACAAGAGTAGTTGATGACTATTAACATGGAGTTGGAAAATTACACTCACGAACTACGAGCTCAAATTCAAGAACTAAAGGGCAAGATGGAACCAATGCAAACATCACTTAATAAGACTTCTCAGACCTTGCACATGAACAACCAATTGAAAGAGTTTGAAGAATTGTTGCTATATAATGTCCTATTCAAAATACAAAACCAAGCATTAGCAAACATGAATCTAAAGTGGAAGGAGTGGTGGCAAACTGTGCAAAAAATCATAGAGGAGCAAATTCAAGATAACTTGGAGATTGCTCGTGCCAATGAATAAGCATACTTGTATGAACTAGTTACCTACAAAATGCAATTTCTAGAATATAAGTACGACTGGTTAAGTTCAAAATTGATTGAAATTGAGGGAGGTGTTGGAATATCCCAAATACTTACTTTTGTGGAACTAGTACCAACATCTATTAATGTTCATAGTGAGCTAGTTGTTACTATTACCGAAGTGTTAGCACAAATGTGAGAGGATTTGATTCTACTATTGTACCTTGTATTTTGCCTATGTTGCCAATAATACTTGTTGATGCACCTACCATAGTTGCAAGCATTCAAGTAGGAGATTTGTAAACACCTATTACTCCTAAGAATATACCATTGGTAATACCTTAAATTGGAGTAGGTGCAAGAATTACTATGATTAAAAATGCATTGCATGCATCACAAGCTTTTACAACCGTAGTAGGAATTTTGGTGGACACACCCGTTGCTGAAAAATCAGATTTAGAACCTGGTCTTTTGATTAAATCTATTGTTGACCATAGTAGGACATGTTGATGAGTTAGTTGTAGGAGTTAAACAAGTAGATCTTGATGTCTAATTTTGAGGACAAAAATCTAGTTTTCAAAGGGGGTTAACGTTAACCCAAATTTTCATTTATTGTAAATAGTAATCAATTGTTACCAATAAGTAATTAGTAAGACATTATTATTTTTAAAAATTGTTAAGTTGTTATTAGGCAATGGCTAATCAATATGTTAAGTTAACTGATAACAAGTTTGTTAAAATAATTGGTCTATTGATAGAACATGTTTGTTGATCAACCTATGGCTAGTTGCCATTTTAGTTTAATTTTGGATTACTTGGTTGTTGTACATGCCAATGATTATTTAAATTAAAACAACATTATGTTTTGGTATAAGTAGGAGGATTTGAGGAAGATTAGAAAGCTTAATTTTCTAATTTGATTTTTGGATCTATTTCAGATTTTCTTTGTAACTTGTGCATTTGTAAATAAACATCTTCATGTTTTAATTTATATTTCTTGTTCTCTTATCTGAATTATAACACCTATTAATGGTTGTATGCAAGACAAATTTTACAAAGTAAAAAATAGTTTTGTTTAATTTGAGGGAATAAAAAACATCCTTAACAACCATGTACTGGTAATCACAAGGCAATTGATGAACTCTAAATGATTTTTCTAAATATCATGTCCTACTCCATTAAAATCTATAAAATCAAATCCTATATCATTTTCATAGGCATATGTAGCTCAAGGTGTTTTGTTTCAAGGTTTATCAAAATCTTTGTCAACTGGTATGAACTTTTTCCAAAACCAATGCCTTTTCCACACGAGCTCCGTTTCTTCAATGGGCACTCCTTTTGTTTCAGGCAGATAAAACATTACAAAAAATTGCAATATAATGATCCACGCAGCGAAGAAGATGAAGAGGCCCCACTGAAGGGAGCATAACATGGACAAGAATGTTTCAATCATTACAAAGGAGAATAGGAAGTTCACTGATGCCTGGATGCTCAAACCTGCTGACCTTGTTTCAAGTGGGAAAATTTCAGTAGGAATCAAATATGCAAGTGGCGCCCATGACCATGACCATCCAGTGAGAAATGCACATAAGAATACCACCAAAACTATTGCAAGTGAATGTGGCAAGTGCACTCCATCTTGTAATCCGTAACGAAGGATCAAAGCCAGT
>Ga0209611_10008737_pt1 | contig 15657 bp, 10 predicted proteins | sample S1TSphgellanicum_3_FD_187693 | JGI IMG/M metagenome (GOLD analysis project Ga0209611, IMG submission 187693) | Host-associated microbial communities from peat moss isolated from Minnesota, USA - S1T2_Fc - Sphagnum magellanicum MG (SPAdes) (version 2) | ecosystem: Host-associated > Plants > Peat...
CACAACACATTTTTATTTGTTCAACAACTATGGAATGAAGCTCTATTTCTTATTTCCCAAATAGAAAACAAACATTTGGGTAATATTTTCATTTTGAAGTATTTAAAAATAAATAATATAACATTTGGTGTGTGATATGCCTCACAAATTGCACATGATCAAATAGTAAATCATTGTTAGAAAAACACTAGGACTCTATTTTTCATACCATTGGTTTTTGAAAAAAATGCTTTTATGTGGCTAAAGATGGAATGACCTAGCAATTTTGTTTCTTTTGGGCTAAAAAATAGCTTTCATATGGTTGCCATCTTTTTATTTGAAATTTCATATGGTTATTTTTGTAGCCTACATTGCCAACACCTTAATTGTCAGAAATTCCTTACTTTAATAAAATTCAATGCATTAGTTTCAACACATCCTTATTCTACATATTGACTTCATCATCCTTGAAGAAACACAATGTTTCCATTTGTCAAAAGTCAACTAATTACTATGGGCCACTTAAGTTACTTTGAAAATTTGAAAACAAAGTCATTGTAGTGGCCATCAATTGGCTTCAATCTACTAAGGTCCCATTGGATTTTAAATTACGTTATAGATCCTAAAAGCATTATAAAAGAACTACAACACAATAACATGTTACCCATTGAACACTTAATTAACACCCATTCTTAAATTTTTCTTCAATAATTTATTCTTCATGGCAAAATAAGCTTTTGCTTCAACTCACATCTAAAAAGTTATTTGTCTTAAAAATGGTTTCGTACAAATATTGAAGACAAGTTATTTTTATGTTTTTCTTTTGCATGAGTTGGGAGTCTTTTCACCAATTTGTCCATCTTCATGTTATTTTGAAATGATTTTGTGTTTGTGATCAAATTTTGAAAATGTGTTTTGGTACCCTGCAAAATAATGAGTTCACAAACATAGCAATACAATAATTTATCATTTTGAAAAAAATTTATGTTATGTCAAACATGTTCAACAATCTACAAAACATTTTCCACACCATTTACACAAGATTAATTGGTATTAATCCATTTGGGGAATAATGTATTTATAGTCAACTAACATATATGATATGACCATGACTTGACAATATATAAAGTGTAAAGGTTATTAGTAAAAGAGTGTTCTTTAAAAAGAACACTTTGGACATTGTTCCCTCTAAAGGATAAGTTTTCCAACATATGAAATTGTGTTTAAAACAAATCATATTGAATTTTCATGATAATTTGTAATTGTTATGAATGTTGATTTTTTGGTTCAGTTTTGAGAATGTGAGCTTTTCATTACATGCAATGAATATTTTGACATGGTGTGACAAATATGCAAATCTAATCTTCCTTTTAATTTATTGCAATTGTTTCAAAAGAAGATGAATTTTTTTGGTCTTAAATGATTTTGATTTTTTACACAACATTGGAACTTCAAACTCCATGGAAGGTTCCTTTATAGATTTCACTTTTGTACATTGTTATGCCTTTAAAAAATAAGGAATGACATATGGACATTTTGGGTGGAATACAAGTGAAAGAAGTAGGAAGATTATACCTTTGGGGAGCCAAAAATGCATTGTTCCTTAGAAGTTTAGGAAGCTTGCCATGGTGTTGAGGAGTAATTAAAGATTTTTGTTGATGTTTTTGCTTTACAAATTTATAATTAAACATTGGATGGTTTTGATATTGTCTTGATAAAGTTGCATTCAAATTTGGTCTTAACTCTCCTTCCAGGTATGTTGGATCTCCATGACCTCCATCTATGGATGTATGTAGTCCAATACATTGTATAGCTTGTGGGCATTTTTGTTGCATAACAATTGTTTGGTTCACAAGCATGAGTTGTTTCTTGGATGGTACATTGGAAGATTCAAAGAAGGTTTTATTTGGGGCTATTAAACATGATGATATTTCCAAATCTAATTTTGGGTTAATTGGTTGGAGGTTCTTTATCACACTTTTTGGGCAACTCCTTGATGTATATAATCTCCAATCAAGTTTGGAAACACCTATTGGGTAAATATATTTGTCCATCAACCACTTTGAAATAATATAGTCCATAGATTAATCTATTTCATATATAGACATTCTTAACATGAAATCCACATGTATGTTTAAAAACATGTCATCCTTTTAATGTCACGTTCATGCATGTTAATGGATTACTTCCTATGAAAACATAAGTTGAAAATACAATGTCACATGCATATGATGATAGGAACCTTTGCAAGTAGTAAAAATTGCATTCCACATGTATGAGCATGCAAAACTAACCTTTGTTTTGCATTGAAATCGTGGATTTTTGTAGTGGAGCTATTTGAAGGTCTAGTGTTGTATTGTTCCTTTCCAATATCATATTAGTTTCCACAATCAATGCATCTTGTTTTTCTTCTTTACTTGAAACAATGTCAAGTTCATCAACGTCCAAATTTTCATTTATGAAAACATCTTGTTGAATTTCATGACATTGAGTCCCAACATGTTCAAATATATGTTTGAACTCTATATTTTCTAACATTTGTGGCACCCCATTCATTGATTTGATCAACTCACTTTGGTTTTGCTTAACATTTTCTTTTGAAGTGTTTTTCTTAAGAATAAAGTCATCACAATTCTTGGTTTCAAGTTTAGCAGAACATTGATGACATGTAAATGCTTGACTTCGCTTTTGTATTAATCCTTGATCACCTACTTGATTATTGCTTAATTTTGTAGATTTTTTTTTTCCAAGTTTTGTTTCCATGATTCCAGTTGATTCAATGATTTCTTTATTTGATTCAATGCTTGAAAACTCTTTGATGGTTGTTTGATCATCTTGGATATTGTTGAGGCCCAAATTCAATTTTGGTGTCTTGAAAAAATCTTGACTTGTATTGGAGACCATTAGTTCAATATTCAATCTTGCTTTTTGGGTTGTAATATTTTCTTCCTTGGAAAAGTTTTGTTCTTCTAAATGTAGAGTCTCCATAGGGGTAGGATCACTTTTGGAATTTGGGTTTAAAGTTTCATTCGAATATGATTCTATGCTTTCAATCCCTTCTAATATTGCCTCATTGATTCCTAATGTAGCTCCACCAACAATTTCACTATCAATATGCATGAGTTCTTTCTTACTTTTGTGGATTTCTTCAATCAAATTTGTAATCATATTTCCTTGTGGAAGGCAATGTGCCTTTTGTTGGGGCACCTTCTTGACTTTTGTTTTTTCCAATTGTTCTTTTATCCGATCTTCTCGTACTTTGGCTATGGTGTCCTTTACCTTCATATCAAAAGAATGTTGGAATGCTGAATTTGAGCCTGCAAGAAATACATCATACATTTCGTGCAAATGTTTGTCGTTGGGTGGATATATCTTTTCATACTTCCCTTTGTTTGATGCTTCAAAGTTGTCAAAATCCATTATGGACTGTTGTGGTCTATGAGGACTTTGTCTTTCATCTTTTGTTTCTACTTGCCCTTTGCCCTTGCCATACAATCGTTGTTTTGCACCTTTTTTTTCCTGGAATAAATAAAAAGTAAAATTTGAAAAACACAAATTGTCATATGATCAAAATACGTAACCTCCTTGTGTAATTGCACTCATTTGAAGATGTAAACATATATTCAATTTCATCTTTAATGTTTATGTCATGAATATAAAACTTGTTCATGTTCATTGATAAATATTGATAATTGAAAATTTTAACAATAACATTACAAGGTTATTAAAGTGGAACTTAAATAGCTTGGATGAAATTATTTATGTACCCGCATGCGGATTTTTGAGATTTCAAATGGATCCATGTGCAATAGTTTAAGTGTGTCGGTTAAGAGAGATTCTTTGATTTGGAGATCCAAAGGTGTATCAATTGAAAATGAAGGTGAATGATTGACCTACACAAGATGCAAGCTTTGACAAAATCATAGCACACCCCACCAAGGTAATAGAATTTTAGTTCAATGACAATACTCAAAGTTGGCATGATTAAAAAATTCCTCACAAATTTATGCTACCTAAATTGATTGCCTATCATAATACTATTTTCTAGTTTGAGGTGATCTTAACTATAATTGTTTTGGAAAATCTTGCTTAAACCCACATTACTCTCATTAAAAACTTGTTGGTCACAAGATTGATGTGTGTAAATAGGATGCATTTTAAAGACATTTTAATGTATGATGTTGTTTACATGTTGGTGTTCAATTCCATTTAATGAATTACTTTCTTGTATGTTGGATTTTCAATATTGATAAACTTGATAGTTTTGTAAAACTAATTATGATATAAAGCATACATGGTACCTCCAAAAGCCAAGGAATACACTTGTTGTCAATCAAAACATCCATACCCAAGAGTTCAAAACATGAACGACCTTGGTCATCTTCATTTACATATGTATGATAATTATGGATCAAGAGAGGGACAATAGAAATCATGGTCATCACCACAATTTGGCTAATTTGATTGAACAATTTGGTTGTATCAAATCCTTGATCTTGCAATGCTTTGAACAATGAGCTCAATGACCACTTATGGCCCTTGTTAGTTTCAATTGCACTCGTATTGAAATTGAAGTTGGAATTGTATTTGTTAAGGGCATAATTTGTTAAGTGCATGCAACTTGTTGCTAAATTCTCGTGAATAGGTTTTTGGTATTTCTCAGTACAAAATCGAGTGATTCCTTCCCTATTTTCAACAATGCATACACCATAAGTCTAATTATTCTAATTTTCAATTAAATATACATTTTTTTGGGTAGTAAATGATGTTAAAATTTGAAACTATGACATTACATATGTATGTATATATAAGATATAGTCATTGCATTAAAATGATTTTTTTGAAAGTTTAATCATGAAAATGATAGATACCATGTCAATTCAAAGTAATATATCAACAAAAATAAAAAAGAAAATATTATTCATGAAAACTTTTTATAACATTAAGGTTGATTTTTTTTAAAACAATAAAAATAAAATTTCAAGGAAAGATATCATGTGAAACCTGTAGAGATAAAGGCGAAGGGGATCACATGAGAGAATAAGTACATAAATGCGTAGGTCGAACTTGTAGCCATCAATTAACATGGGCTTTGTGAGGTATTTTTGTGCAAGTAGGTTGGATCCTGGATATCCTTCTATAACTCGTTTCACATCAGCAACACTTTGTGCCAAGACAACCCCTCTTCCCTACAATGTATGATCTAAGTTACATCTTATGATAAGAACACATTCTTTGCATGATGTGGTAATTTGAAGAGACGTGCCAACCACAAATTTCCATATAATTTGATGAGGTAATATTCTATCTCCTATTTGGTTTGCATTTTTGGAGAATAGTTGATACAACATATGAAGGAATGATAAGTGAAATGTCACATTAGGTTTTTGTCACAAAATTTGAAGACCCTTTATTTGTTTATTGTCAACAATTGCATTTGAACAAGTTATATTATAATGTATTTTGCACCCATCTTGCATGAAAAAAATAAAAATAAAATATTCCCTTTACAATTGATTAACATCCTACATTCCATTACTTGCAATCAATGCAAATAAGTTTTCAAGGAAAATTTTCCCAAACCTTAGTCCTAACGAAGATAAAGTTGAACTATCAATTTTACATACTCTATTGTTAGATTCTTACAGTTTTTTTACCAATGTGTCTAATGTTGAATTTTCAATTTTGGTCTTGATCATATTTTGATCTAAGATGTGAAAATTTATATCTTTGGAATTAATATTATAGTAAAGATCTATTTAGTTACCTGACTACCATTGTTTGGTTTGAGTATGAAAGTTTTCACTTTTGGGGAATTGAAACATGCCAACAAGTTTGGAAGGTGATTTGGTAAGATATAGGCACGTGGAAAATATCTATATTGGGTTGGAAACATCCTACATGCCAACTTTTCTTCACAAGTTAGGTGAATGAAAACTTGTGGTAATGTTACAAACATTCAATTTGGAACAAAGCAATTGAATGCATATCATATTTGATGGAATATTATCAACTAATTTTTTACCACACTTGAAATTTTGTTGAAGTTCACATACTTGCGCATAGTAGAGAGGCTTTGGAATAGTGATTTTTTGCGGCATATTGCAAGCATGCCATACATGTGGTTGATCTTTTGTCCTTGCTTTAATGACATCAACCTATCTGGACCCACTGAAAGATCTACATGCACAATTTTTATGGTCATATGGAAATAAAATCATTTCAAATTTGATATAATGCATGGATTGCTTAATGTGCTTGGTTGAATGGGTGTTTTCATATACAACTTTATAAAAAATCAACATAGAAAATATTTCTATCCGATTTTTTTCCCATCTCAAACCCCATCATGATGACATGAACTTTGATTTATACTTGGAGTAATAATATTTGATGAATGTTACTTAAAACATTGTTTGCAAGTTGCTCTTGCTTTTTGTATTAGATCATTATCAAACAATCACAGTGAAATTGCATGTACATACCAGTCCAAATCAAGTGGCAATTTTTTTCATCATCAATTCTATTCTCCCACCCATTTTTCTTGAGGACAATGCGAAGGACTTCATACTTGCAACTTGTGAGATCCACAATAAGGGTTGCTTGTTTCTTGCTTCTCCTTCTTGATCTTGAACCCTTTTTCCCATCCTTCATTACCTTCTATTTCCATACCCCAATATGCAAATTATGATAATTAATATCTTGATACCTTGATCTCACCAATGAAATTTAAGCAAAAATCTTCAATAGGTTGGATCCGAAGTTCAAATTGATGATAATCAAAATTTTAAATGTTTGCCCTACTTAAGGATTTGATAAAAATTTGATTGTTATCAATTACCATGCAAAGGTAAATTGAACTTTACATTTGAAATTCAATATAGACATTTTAAGAGATCCTTGTGATTTGATCCTCATGTCTAGATACCAAGATGAATATGGTAATGTGTGAAAGTCAATTGATGGACATTGGATCCAATAACTTCCCCCCTAGAAAACTTTTAAAACCATTTAATAAGTTCTACTTTTGATTGTATCAAACATTAAGTGGGTTCCAACACCATAATTTTGTTCCAAATCTATAGCCTTAATATCATTTTTGACCATATTTATACCCATGCTTGACAACTATATCATTATATGAATTTCATTTAAATAACCTTCAATAATTGCATATACAATCACAATTTGTTTTTCAATAGGAACTGGGTTGCATCATGCTTGTTTAATCTTATATTGAGTTATTGTAATGAAAGATGATAGAGCAAAAGTATATTAATGCTTGTGACCATTAATGCACACAAATGTTAAACACCTCTACATTGAATCATTGACATAACCTAATATCTATAGAAAGGGAAACAAGTACAATAGTTCAAAGACACTACAACCAACTTGAGAGCCACATATTTGCATGGGACAATGACATGCAATTGTAGATTAAATTGATATTAGGGTTTCCATCCCCCAACTTTGTTCTTTTTTCTTCTTGATCATTTTGTCACACAAACAACATGGTGATCCCTATTTACAAGTTCTCTTTCCTCCTTTCATAGTTATCTATTTTATGTATTTCCATGTCAAAATCAATCTTCCTTCATTCGTTCCATTTCTATTTGTCACGCTTCATGATCATCTCTCTATTCCTACACCTTCCAACTTGTCTAATTATAAACCCTCCTCTTCAACCTCTTTTCGAACCTCACCCACTCCCCAAATTTCATCAAAACAAGCCTATAACATGATTCATCAACCACAATATCAATATAACTATCCCGCATTTACAACTTTGCCCCTTATTTTCTCAAATTGGTTTAAATTACTCATGTTTTCTTGAAATTTCTTCAAGCACACCTTTTCAAATCACTTCAATGTTTTAAAAGGTTTTGTCATGAAATTTGTTCCTCAAAACTACTACTATTACTCTTATTCTCTTCTTGGAGCCTCTTATGGTTTTTGCCATTATATGATTTTAGATTTGAATTCATGAATGTAAATTTTAGATTTGAATTGAATTTTAGATTTGAATTGGCACATTACAATTGCTAAATTAAAATCCTTCATTCCCCCCCCACCATACACCACATGCATAAATAAATTGCCCATTGTGAATTACATGATGTTCCAAATATTTCATACATTTGTTGATTTAGGAAAAAAATTTATGGCTATAAATGTAACACACATAACCTTGGATCCCTTGCAAAGTTTATTGCACTTGGACATGGGGTTCATCATTTGAGTTGCAACTTCTCCAATCTTGGCAAGCTCCATGAGATTTGTTTTGATGAAGGGTTGAAGCAAGTAGGTGAGCTTGTTGGAAGTGGGATGGAACACATAAGCCCTTTTCTTCACCCCCTCCCCAACCCCCCTTTTAACTCTTTTTACATATTGGGTCCCAATAAGGAACAAGTTCCCCAATCACTCAATCCTTCATTCACATTTGGGCTAATGAGAATAAATTCATGACCCCTTCAAATCACATTGCATGTCTCAAAGAAGAGAGTGTGTATGGGTGTGAAAATCCAAATACCAAAGGAAGGGAAGTGCAAGGGGAGGCAAGTGTTTGATTTGTCTATTGTTCCCAAGTTTAGCTCAAGATTTGGCGATTTGGGAACAAATTAAAAATTCAATTAAACAAAAACGAAGAGCTAACTGAGTATAGAATTCCATATTTCCCCCAAAAAACTGCATTAAAAATTTTAAATCTAAAAAAGGGGCTAATTGAAGGTAGATTGTCATGCTTCCTTTGTACCTATTTGAAATCAAACGCCCAATTTCAAACCCTTCCAATTGTCATTATTCATTTCAACATTCATGTTTGATGATTTCCTTAAAACAATACCAGTCTTATTATAAGATTCTATAACACGAAAACATGTTTTATATGGGCTTAGAAATAGTTTCTTTGCAAAAGAAAAGTCTAAATAAGATTATAAGTGATGATGAAACCCTGGCAAGCTTCCATTAAACAAAGCACCCAGCAAAGGGGGAAAGGAAGAACAAAGAGAGAGGACCCAAGTCTGAGCCACACAAGTAAAACCCAAACAAGGTAAACAAAGGGGCAAAGGAGCAAATAATGTTCCAGAGCCCCCGACCAGTCACAAGAAGCATGCATTATAAGTGTCTCTAGGAACTGCAAATCATTTTCAAAAAGATTTTAGGGGAAGCTCTTACAATAGACTAACAAAAACATTGAAACAGAAACACCCTTCATGTGGACACAACATTTACAGTTTAGTAGAGAGATTCACAATTGCAGATGCAAATAATAACTGATCCTAGATTCCTATCCCTCTCCTCTGCTCACATTTGTGCATCTGATCCTTGTTCAGTTAGGGTGAAAATGTCTATCCTCAATTCAGAAATCCAGGAATAGGAAAAAAAATCATTAAAAGAATCAGGATCTTGTGCTCATGGTTCTTTTGTATAAAATACAGATGAAAAAGCAAACTGCTGGCTTCCAAGTACTCAAACCTTGAAGCAAGAAACCCAGTTTGCAGTGACAGATCAGATCGTGGATCAGCACAGTGGGGAATTGATGGAAAGCCTTTTGTGACCATGATTACAGTAGCATAGCCCCTGCACGCCACAATTTCTAAAGCTGTTTCCAGGAATCTCTCCTTGTCCATACCTTGTTCCCAGCCTATTAAAGATATGGAAGCAATGTTGAGAGCCCTCTGAGCCTTACAATAGTCAGAATGGACTTCATTACCCCTGTTTCCCCCCCTCAATGAGAGACTAACTCTTTAGAGAAGGAGGGAAATGAGAGATGCAAGCTGGCATACCCAAAGAAAGTGGAAACAATGGGCTGTTATTTGCTTCTGTAGCATTTTCCCATTTGTGCAGCAAAAAGCCGATTGATGATGTATGGGCTCTTTTTTATACCCAGCACCATGGAACTGTCTAAACTTGGCGGAGGCCACCTGTCCGGCTTAAAATCTCCTGTTCCTTCAAATGTCGTTGGAATCTGGCCAAACGAGCCTGCAAGTTCACAATGCCCGCTGCTTTCCGTGACAGGACATAATTGAGTTGAGATACATAGCGGTCTATTCGACTGCCAGGCTGGTCTACTTCAGCCAACAATTTCATCTCCTGAAATGCACAGAGAGGCTAACTTGAGAAAATAAACTTGCCAGTTCTGTATTGGACATATATACATAACCATCAATGGCTGAATAAATATCTATAAGATTGGAGAGAGAACTCCACAATGACACTTTGCAGGTAATCATTGTATCAGTTCCGCCATAACCTTATGACTGTAATCACAAGGTGTCAGGCATCACCTTCATCATGAACAACAGTGAGTAGCTGCCATGACTCCCCAACAAGAGCTAAATACACCACACGTCTGGGTTCCAAGATGGAAGGTAGCAGCCTTCCAAAACTCACTGCAAAGCTCCTAGTTACGGATTTCATTTGCTGCTGTTTTGTTGATGGAACAAAATTCTAAACCAGGTTCTAGATACAGTCAATGCAGATAAGAGAGATAATCATCACTGATTACAGGACATGCTCACAATTTTGTTGGTATAGGCCTTTTGTCAACTATTGCTGAAGATTCAATGACAGTTGGTGGATGACAAAGTACACCCTACAATTCATACACCTACTTTACATCAGAAGTACCAGAGGTGGAGGCAGATGGGAGGTATGGAAGCTATTCAAACTTCCAGACCTCCTATCTGCAGAAGTTCCCATTGGCAAGTTGAGTTTATTACCTCCCGTACAATCTCCATAGTATCCTCCACCTCCTTCCGATGAGCTGAAATGACCTCTTCCTCTTCCTGCACCATCCACTGCTTCATTAGTCAGTGGCAGACTAAGGTGCCCATTTCAAACCATCCTCAAGGCCTAAATATCAGATATCAGGCACCTGGAAATAATCAAAGATAAAGACACCCACTCTTGCTATACATTCTCAAAATGACAGAACTTGGTGAGTCTTCACAATGCAGAAGAGATTTCAATCCCACTCTTGATCTGTACCAAGCCTATCTCCTTGATATTGGACCAGCAAGGTCTAGTGGGAATTATTAGAGGGGGTTTTTAGGGAAAGACAATGGTAGTAAGTATCCTGGTCCCTAAAAACCATATCTGGTATGACTAACAGAACACCTCTTTGCTCTTTAGTCAGAGGGATTGAACAGTTCAACAGGTATATCTCCAGAATATGGCTACTGGCACAGTGGACAGCAAGAATTCTCATTTACGACTAGAGTGATGATCCTTTTTGGATTTGCAAGCTGGCAAAGAATTGCTGTAAACAGAATCTTTGTAACTCTCAATATGCCAAATATGGTGAATATTGAACTAAATACTTTTTCACTTGAGATTGTAGAAAGCTACCTCCAGAATAGCATTAATGTGACCTTCATGGTTAAATTGCACAAGATCCACTTCTGAATCTAACATAGAATAGGCACCGGCACTAGTAAGTGATTCATTCTGCCAGTTTGGAACCCCTTCAGCTTTGGCCATATCATCTCGACTGACATGATGTTCCACTTTCTCTTCCCTGCTGGCCTTATGACGAGAAGGCAAGACCACCTGAACCCTTTCCGCCCCATGAAGCTCTGCCCCATGGATGTCATATGTTCCCCCATCACTCATGTCAAGATGGCTTGGTCTATCCTTTTCACCAGGTGCTGATGAAGCCCTGCTATCATCCCTTCCTGGAAATGTATACTCATTTGATTGATTGTTTAGTGCCTCACGTTCCCTATGCTGTGGATACCATCCAGGATCAAGGGGTACACGTTTGCCATTTTCTGCTGCCCTATTGTCGAGCACATAATCTGAAACTTGTGGGATTAGTTGTGCTGGGACCGGAAGGGGTGGTGGAGATGATGGAGCATCTCTTTGCATTGATGCTGTAGAACTTGATTCCTTCTTTGAGTTGTTATTCTTGGACAGTCCCTTCACCCTGAGGAAATTGCATCAGCAATCTACATTTGGAGATACTTCAAAGAGGCATGGTAAACAAACTCAACAGCAACAGATAGAGTTAGATGACACCAGATCTATAACCAGTGAAGGACAAATAGAGCAAAGGAGAGGACCATCACAAGTGTGCATACCTATCTGCATATCTGAGTGTATTCAGGGTATGTTCACAAGAGCCTGCATTTGGAGACACGCATGAGATCATGACTGTCCGTGAATCGCCCATAAATGAGTCACGGAGCACCTCTGTCAATTTGCTCCCTCGGAAAGGGATGTGACCCTGGTCGTTGTCAAGTGCTCGTATGCACTCCTTCAGAGCCAACAAGCTCTTGTTGATTTCTGCTCCTTCCATTCTACAAGCCAAAGCCATCTTTTCTCAAAAGCTGAACTTAAGATATACCTTAAGATCAGTGCACTTTAAGATATGACATCAGAAACCACCTATGATTCTAGGGAAGCAGCTCATTAAGGTCTAACCTGGTTTGCCGGTCATTGTCAGTGGTATCAGCTCCTCGCTCACTGCCTGCAAGGTCAATAAATGATATCTTACCAACAACACGATTTCCCTTGGTGTCATTGCCTTCCTGTGCTTTCTTGATCACAAGCTGAAGAATGGCATGAGACCTTGATGACTCCTCATTGGCTCCAGTGGAGCCTGTGCTGCGAGATAAGTTGCCCTTGTCAATATACTCTTTCACCAGCTCCACATCTGACACTCGATACTCCTGCAGGCCTACAATGCATACTTGCTGTCGTCCATCCTCTCGCATACATAGTTTTCTGCGCTACCATCACCCTGCTATCATTCACAGACTTCTCAAGGGGGTGGCAATAAACTTCTCTCCTACTTGAAGATCAACAATGATTATTGCAAAGATATGGCCAGACAATCCAAATTTATTGTATCATTATCCAATGATGAATCCCCTTAGATATTATGACTTCAACTGTGAAGGGCACTGGATGACAAAGTTCATTTTCACCTTCATGATTGCAGCCTATGTGAAATTGCCAGACTTCATATTTGATCTATGATAACATTCCAGCTATCCATCTTTAGGACAGATTCACCAGGGGATATATAATATCACCTAGTTTGCCATTCTGCAAGCAAACTGTATGGATTGAAAATGCACCTCCTTTCATTCAGAAGATCGTAGAGTTTACCACCATAAATCTCAAAGAAGCTTAGCCATAGTTGAAGCCGTTGACTTCGGTATGTCGGCTGCTGCATCAAGGCCATAATATCTTGAGTGGCTCTCAAGGGCAATGGCTGCATTGTATATGTCTTCCCACTTCCTATAAGAAAGGCAATGACAAAAAGATTTCCTTAGCAAAGGACCAGAATAAGATAGCATGCACACAGAGTTGTACCAGAACCAGATATGGCTGACACAAACAAGATATGCAACAGGTGGAGCCCTCACTGTGCCCTCCACAAGCATAACATGAGGACCTCCTGGAAAGCAATGAAAGATTTGTAACTAGAACCAGAGCGAACACGGCATGATGAGGTTTAGCAAAGAAGTTCTGTCATGCTTGCCTGTTTGCCCATATGCAAAGCAGGTTGCCTTTGTTCGCTGAAAGATTGTGGGTACAATTGGCTCCACTGTTGTACGGTACACCTGCCATGCCCGGTATTATCATCAGCAAGGGGATATGAGTAGAAAAACTAAACTCAACATTTAAAGGAAAGGATATCTGTAACTTACTTCATCGTTGCTAACATACTGATCCAGAACTGCATCAAACACAAATTCATGCTTCTCAACATAAGCTGTCAGATCCACCTGTACCCATAAAAAACCATCAAGTTTACTGAGCACCATCACCAATAAGCTACAGTCAGAAGACGTGAGGTAACTCAGTGGATGACCTTAAGAACCTTCAAAAACCGCATAACACTTGCCAGCTTGATAGAACAGACTACAAGACAACACTGAGGTGAGGAATTCCTCCAAAACCCTTACTTCCAGAGGAAGCAAGAGAGGGAACCTTAAACCCCAAAGTTCAGAGCAGACGCACCTTCACTTTGGGTTCATGCACTGTTAATAAGAAATCTGCATCTCTTATTGTGATAATGTCTTCCTCTTTCCGTGCCATTTCCTTCTTGTTAAGGGGGCGTTTGCGAACCTAGGGACCACACTGCAATTTGTGAGCTCAAAGCTCTAGCCAACATATCCAACAGCAGTGCACAGGGAGAAGTGCATCCCAAAAGCATGCAGGACTAAAAGAGGCTCTACTCCAGACTGAAGCATAAGGTGACAACCTCAAATGGTGATATCTCATCCCACCTTTTGGCAGGCAGATCACTGAACACCATTTGATCAACACATTGAAACCCATGTTGGAGAGAACTAGAACTCACTGGTTTCACTTGAATCCAAGGATAGTCTTGGTTGTAACTGGCTACTGACTGAGGCAGCACGGAATAACAAAAAAATTCACTAACCAAAAAGAGACATGCATAGACTTCTCCACAAGAAGTGCATTGAGAAAAGCAACACATACCACAACTTTGATTCGAGCAATGCCAGAATTGCTATTACCATTCCTTTCTCTTTCAGTGGATGCAGACCTAAGTGGACTGCTTACAGAAAGACCCTGCAGCTTGTGCTGTTGCTTGATGTTTGTTGAATTTCCCTCATTATCACTCTCAAATCCCTTTTCAATCACAGCCACAAAAGATGGAGAAGATTGGAATGGCTCTGGAATGGAGGTCTGCAGCATCCAGTCAAGCATATGGTTTTGTTCAGATTACTAAGATGCAAACAAATCCATGGATATGACCTCAAACATTCTTCTGCTGGTCTGGACTTGAGAGACCTAGCCATAACAAAAAGCATGCTGAATACCACATTGAATTCTGAAGGCTTTAAAACACAATCTGAATCAGGGTTACAACATTGTCAATTATGGCCACTCACAGTATCACCAGCAAAAATTTAGAATAAAATTAATTCAAGATCATTGTTTCTATCTAGATGAATGTTAAACAATTGAGTTCTCATGAAAACTACCCTATACCTATAACAGCTTGGAATTTTTGCAGCCCAGTCAAACACAGAGTGATCACAAAAGTAAAATACAAGAACAGGAGTTGAATTGTCTCACCTCGGGGAAGAACTCCGTATCATCAATTGAATGCAAATCCAAAAGTCCTGGACCAAAGTCACCTCTAAGCTCTGGTGACAAAAAGCCATCCATGCCACTTTGACTTGCTGATTGAGAATATGCAGGAGGAGTGTTTGGCTCAGATGCAGGATCTACACCACCGCTGATTGTCTTTATCAACCTAAACAGCTTTTGCTTGTCTTCCAATGATTGCACTCCGTACCTTGCATAGTCCTGCTTGACAAAGCACACTTCCCATCCAACTTGTATCATGATCCAAACATCAAACAGACTTGTACATGCTCAAGATGGAAGAAAGAGAGAGGACACTCTTGTCAGAAACTGGCCCTCAAAAAAATTGTGGCACTTAGTGGAAATGGGATAAGTCACTGGGCATGGACTGGAGACAGAAAATCTCCCAATCGAAATGCCAGACAGGGAACAATGCTCTGATTTGCTGGCTGTTCCTGCTCTGTGATTTGCACTTTAATGTGATGTAATTCTGGCCTTCATTCTAGTAGCACATACAACTCGGTGCGTAGGGCAAACGCTGTAAGAGGGACAGTGAGTAATTCACCTGACAACGCTATGCTTTGGATTCTGAAGAAATTCTAC
>Ga0209611_10008738_pt1 | contig 15656 bp, 15 predicted proteins | sample S1TSphgellanicum_3_FD_187693 | JGI IMG/M metagenome (GOLD analysis project Ga0209611, IMG submission 187693) | Host-associated microbial communities from peat moss isolated from Minnesota, USA - S1T2_Fc - Sphagnum magellanicum MG (SPAdes) (version 2) | ecosystem: Host-associated > Plants > Peat...
ACCCGACCCTCTACCCCTTTCTAGAGTTGGAAGCCGGGAGCGTGCTACCAAGTTCAACTTTCCGCAACTTGACTTTGTGAAACCCTCAAGTGGGTTTCACCTCGTGACTTGGGAGCGCGTCATTGCTCATGTTATCCCTTGGAAACATTGCATGCAAAGATAAATATTTGGATGAAGGCCATCTCTTGTTGTGCATTCTTCTTGTTTTCTCTATAACTGATGCATCTCATAAAAGAAGGGTTGAGGTGTTCCATGAATGTCTAGAAGTTGTCCTTCAACCATTTAAAGAAATGAGTTTCAGGTTTCCACCTAATAATTTATTATTATTATTTTGTTATTTCCCTTGAATATTTGAAATTTATGTAGTTTGAAAAGTGTAATTAATTTGTTTTAGATGTAATCAATAGGTGTAATTCTAATTACAAGTTGTTAGTGGTTTGGCATTGATAGATCCTCATGGTGATGAATAGTGGGTGTTCCCACTTCTATTTGCTTATATATGTGATCACCTAAAAGGGTGCAAAGTCACAGCCACATATGACACCAACAAGTGCCAAATCCCATGCATCTTATGTTATGTCCAAGGAATATGTTGAAGGAATTTGCTTATAGGATTAACAACAAATGAAAACAATTGTGGAAACAATCCTAACATCATAAAAAAAGATGGAGAAAAGATTTCCAAAAAAAATTCAATGCATCTGATCAAGGTTCATTTTGATTTCATTTGCATTTGACCCATGTGAAAAGTGGATTATATGTCACCTTTGTTCACTACAAAACTTTTGTTGACTTACATTTGGTTTGAATTTGTTTTCGATGCCAATGTGCGTTGTGGGGGTTTAACGATGGGACAATTGAATGGGGAAATTCATATCGTGCTATTCATGTTGACATGTTACACCAATCTAATTTGAGAGTGTTCAAAACACTCATTGACATCATACAAGATATTGTAATAGCCTTTACAAATTCTAGCAAATTACTTTTGGAGTTGGATAAATGATTGCTCATGATCAAGGCAAAGTCACTATTTATAGGATTTCGTGTGTCGAGCACTAACAAGGGAGGATATCTTTCTTCAAATGCATGTTTTGCAACATTTGAGCATTGTTCAGTTATGCAAGTACTACCTTTTAGGCTCAATGAACATTTAATATTTCATGCATATCATTTTTTGTTGGCTGGATTGTGATTTTTAAAGCAATAAACACATTCCAAAGGACACTTATGTCATGGCAAAAATCAGATTTCAATTTGATCAAGATTCATGCAATGTGTCACATTTTGCAAATTCAATTCGTAGGTTAGGAGGCCCATTCGAGTATAATGCAAATCTTTATGAACATTTGCCCATCATTTTTATGAAGGCAACATATCATGGTAGTAATTGACATGATTACACATGCTACATTGTCAAACAAAATCAATGTCTTCAAGCACTACGAAGGGTTGCTGGAGAACTTGAAGGTTTTTGATGCCCCACATGAGCATATGACTACCCTTGATTTAGTAGGTCAAAATACAAAATGCATTGTCCAAAAAAATTTCAATTATCCCATCTTTTCTTTTAAATTTCACTTTCATCATTTTATTTGCATTAATCCATGATTAATGCCAAATCTGATGTGAAAATTGATTCATATGTTATAATAACAAATGCAATGTGGATGCAATGGAGATGGGTTTGAATGTTTTATCAAGAGCAAGTGCAAACATACACCTTGTGTGGCTTGATGAACTAGGAATTATCAATGAATCCCATAAAAAAAAATTGTTTCCAAAGACTGTGCGAAACATTGTTTTTACTCAACCAAAGATCATGAGGGAACTTCCATGTGCTCTGACACAATTCATGTCAGAAAATGGTCTTTAAGGTGCATAAGTACAATTCCCATGCCATTGATAAAAGGGGCATCACTACATTGACAAAATATTTGTTCAACTTACATTTGATTTGCTAGAATTAATTATCATTGATGTACATTAAATGTAATTGATTGTGTTGTCTTTTTTGCAACTTGTTTTGAATGTGTTCAACTCTATTGTAATACCTCTTGGACTCGGAAAATGATTTGCAAATATTTTGATGTATGTAAGAGCAACACCAAGCTTCCATAAACAACCATGGTTTAATGATGTGTGCATACAAATGGAAGCAACTAGAGAACAAAAGAATACATCTTATGGACAATTGCATCTCTTATTCAAAGTGACTTACATAGAAGTTTGTCCAACATGTGATCACAAAGAATTGTGCATTTTTGCACATGTACACTAAAGTTCCTTCAACTAGATTGGGTGAACTAGTTGAGTGCATGGAACTATCATGACAACATTTTGCTTCATGAAGTAAGAGTATCCAACATCTGAATTTTCTTGTAATCAAAATCAACAACATTTTGCAGGTTGTCTAAATTATTCCCAAATTTTTGAAGGATCACAATTTTTTTGTGAATTCTTTCAAATTTTGAAAGGTTTCATTTTCCCTTGAGCTGAAAAATAGGAGGATGAGCTTGATGTAGGTTTGGTTGGAATGACATCATTGACTAGAATGATCAACTTACTATTGTTGGTGCCTTTCATGAGTAGCTGAATTCTAATGAACCATCATTGGTTGACTATTTATTGATGAGGTGTGTCATTGTTATTAACTATTGATTGTCGCTTATTTGTAACCAACTTGTGTTTACAAGTGGTAGTTTTACAACAATATTTTACATCCATGGAATTGATTTTATTATTTGACTTGGAGCACTCATATAGGCTTTTGGTTTCTATTTTAAAATTTCTTTTTGGCAATGGAATGAAGTTCCAAAGACGGTGCAATGAAGGGGATATTTTGTTGTCTATGAAAGTTGTCATCTTCATTGGTGGAGATTTTACAATTTCATGACCCATTTGGTTTACCTTATTGTTCATCCACATGGAGATAACTTGGTGTTTATAACTGCAGCTTATAAACTCGCCCTTTTTTTTTTCCCTTGAGGCAACATTTATCATTTTGATTAAACAAGCTTATGATTTTCCATAGCTTTTAATTTCTTTGCCTTTGTTACTTAGTTTTGTTCATGTCAATAATAATTAGTTTTGTTTGAAAAAGTTTTTTTTTGTGGACTATTAATTTTTTTTTCAAAGCTTTAGCATTTTTTACGCACCCCCAAGCTCCTTGATAGACTCAAAGGTAAATCTGAAATGAAAACATCGAAAGAGCAAGAAGTTGGGGCACGTTCCATGGCTTGTAGCATTTTGGGGGTAGAGGGGCATGCTGGAGTTCCAGGATGGGACTAGGAAGAATGACAAGCAATTAATCACTCACACGGACCTGCACAAAACCAAACAACAAGTTGGTTAGTGCATAGTTGAAGCATTATTGGTGCTAAGACGAGCCACGGGCAAACTCAGACTCACAAAACTCACCACGACTTGGACTTGGGGGAAACCACCACCTTTCTCCTTATAGTATATTTTGTGCCTCTTCACGAGGCCCACATCCAAATGACATTTTGTCATGGGACTCCCAAATGGGAGTCCCGAAATTCCCAAAGTTGGGACTCCCATGACTTTGGGGCCCAATAACTTTGTGTGCAGACTTCCAATTGAGATGAGGTTTGAAGCAAAGTTGTAGCCCTTGTCAAGAGCTTTTCAACAATATTTTTCACACCACTTGCACGCAAGGAGATTGGGTCGATTCCTAACTCTTAGTGGTCAATAGTCAAACTGCCAATTTGACTCCTGACTTTTCTTTTGGCCATAACTTGTGTTTCAGATGTCCAAAAGGGTCATGCGAACCCATTTTAAACATCTATGTTTCAATAAATTTCCAATGATATAAGAAACTCTTCAATTTAATGGGTTTTGACCCCTATAATTTCTCCTTGAAGATTTGGAAGTCCATCGAAACTCCAATTCCCTAAGTGGGAGCTCACTTCGGAGTGTGACGGTTCATTCTCTCACATTCTCCTACACTCCCAAGAGTATAAGATGTGTCTCTCGGGCCTCCCTCTTGTCCCACACTCTTGTAAGCCCTTGCCTTGGTTGTGAGCCCAAGGTTAGGGTTGCAATAATTTTGGGTCATGGGTGAAGGAATTTGGAGTTGCTAGTTGTGAGCTAGAGCTATTAATTCATTTGTTTATAACAAGTCTTGTGTGTGGGAATTGAAGCAAGCTAAATGTTTCATGAGCTTTGTTGATCTATTAGAAAGCAAATTGAAGATCATGGTAGTTGAAGCAATGATCAAGATGATGATGGTGAGGAAGATAAGGAGTAGCATGAGATTGGGCCTTTAAGTTTTTGAGATTCAAGCTTGGATGATGGGGATGTACATGTGGTGGTGATGGCACTGATGATGGGTGTGATGTTGGTAGTAGCAGTAGGAGAGGAAGTGGATTCTTCTATAACAACAACAACAATAATAATATTACAACCAACATGTTCATTTCCCAACACTTCATTGGTTTCCTTGGCAAATTGCTCCAACTTTGTCAACCAAAGCTTTGGCATCAATTAATTGGAGATTTGTTTTCCTTTTCTCATCAACCAAAAAGAAACACCTTATGTAAAGTGTTGTAACAACGTCACTAACATGTCCAATCTGTTGTTTGTTTGCTTATCCATAGTCACCTTCTATCCATTGCAAATTGTGAACAACACCCAACAAAAGCTCATGTTTAGGCTTTACAACTTGACCACCAAGTTGTACCAAACAATCTTCTTGATTGGTTTGATCCTTATCCCAATACTTGTAGCTTAGCTCACCTTGGTTACTAATTTAGCTTTGTTGCAAGTAAGCAAAACCCATGAAGAGATCTCTTGACCTTAGCTTCTTCCTCTTTTGTTGTCTTATTGTTATTCTAGATTCAACAAAATCTTCAAAGACTTGGTCTCTTTTGCATTGATCACAACTTTTTCATGATGATCATGGTAATGATGGGTGATAATTTGATTTGTATATTTCAAGTCTTTGATGATGATGGGTGATGATGATATGATTTGTGTGTTGGAGCTTCAAAAGTGATAGAGTATAAAACAACAATGACATGGTTGGCAGTAATGTTGGCTTTCACATTGATAGCCATAGCTATAGTTGCTGCTTTCTTCTAGTGCAAAGGATATGGAAGGCAAAGAATAAGACTCCTATTGCATTGGCAACTAAGATTTTGGATTCTTATACTATTCAATTCGGCAACAATTTCTAACAAAATTCAACACAAATTCTAGTACTAACATCAAATTAAAATGTCATGCTAGATTGTAGCTTTTATTTATAGTATTGATTTTTTTTCAACGTGCAAAAAAAACTCTATTAGTAACTAAGATGTCATCATGTCAAATTTCAGCTACTATTATTTCGCTTGTTGATAGTGATTTGTAGCAAACCAAAAGAAACTCCTATTAGCAACAAAGATGTTTGCAAATTCTACAATTTAAGCCAACAATAGTGCTGATTTCTAGCAAACCAAATGAAACTATGACGCACTCCCAACTCTTCGAAGAACTCAAATGTGAGTCCAAGTAGAAGATAGTGGAAGAGGGAGGAGTCGGGGAACACTCCCTAGCTCACAACACTTTGAAGGGTAGAGGGGCGTGTTGGAGTTCCGGGATGGGACTAGGAAAAGTTGACAAGCTTCAGTCACTCACACAAGCCTGCACATAACCCACACAAAGTGGTTAGTGCATAGTTGGAACACCTTTGGTGCTAGGACGAGCCACGGGCAACACGGACACACTAAACTTACCACGGCCCGGACTTGGGGGAAGCCACCACCTTCCCCCCTTATAGTATACTTTGTGGCTGGCCATGGAGCCCACATCTAAATGGCTTTTCTTTCTCGGGACTCCCGAGTGGGAGTCCCGAAATTGCGCCAGTTGGGACTCTCGCGACTTTGGAACCCCATAACTTTGTGAGCAGACTTCAGATCGAGATGTAGTCTAAAGCAAAGTTGTAGCTCTCGTCGAAAGCTTTTCAACAGTATGTGGCATGCCTTCTACAGCCAAGTAAATCGGGTTGATTCCCGACCATTGTTTTGGCCATAACTTATGTTTCAGATGTCCAAATGACCAATGTGAACCCATTTTAGACATCTACGTTCTAAGAGCTTTTCAATGATATAAAGAACGCCATAAGCCATTCAGTTTTGACCCTTGAAATTGCTCTCTAAAGTTTCGGAAGTCCACCGGGACTCCATTTCCCAAAGTGGGAGTTGCCTTGGGAGTGTGAAGGTTCATTCCCTGATACTCCCTCACACTTTCTTACACTCTTGGGAATATGTGATGTGACTCCCGGGCTTTTTCTTGGCCCGCAACCTTGTAACCCCTTTGCCTTGGTTACGAGTCCAAAGCTAGGGTTGCGACAAACTACCTATTGGCAACTGAAAATAATTCTCACAACTCACACTAAGTGTTGTTTGAATTTATTTTCCATGTTAATGTGTGTTGTGGAAACTATAACTAAATGTGTTGCAAATTTTACTATTCAACCTGGTAGTGATTTCTAGCAACTATATATATTTTCATTTATTACCATATATTTTTACGTACAAGTTTCTGCCAAAATCATCTAAATAAACATTTATGAAAATTCAAATAAACATTTTATTTATAAAATTAAAAATGTCCAAAAAAATTGTAGAATTGTTTAAAATGTCCATAATATTTTGTGTGAATTTGAAAGACTCCTTCCATTTTTGCCAAACCTTAATCCACAAAACCCTCATCCTTGTGCACATGCATAGAGATTGCATCACTTTGTTTTTTGTGTTTTGTTTTTATCTTTGCAAGCAAACTTGGTTTTTGTTGTAAATTTTTTTTGCATACTTACTAAGTTATTGATCCCATTGTGTTTGGTTTTTGTATTCCAAAGGTGAAGTTATGCAAGAAGCGATTTTGATTTGATTTGCTTTTATTTTCAAGGTAAGGATCTTAAACCCTTAAACCTTAATTTTCTTCGACATTGTTGTGACGAACGGTGAGGCAAGAAAGTTTTTGCAAGGAAGAAGAAAACAAAGAAGTATATGCAACAATAGCAAGAGCATGGTGATTTTTTTCTTTTATTTATTTGTTTGTTTTTTGAAGCTCAAGGAAAGCTCAATCCTTGTGTTTCTTCTTAATTCAACAACTTTGGTTTTCTTTTTCCTTTTTATCATACGATTGGGATCGTGATGAACATTTTGAGGCCTTTGAACTATTGTTGCTATTGATTATGAACTTTTTTACTATTTAAATGGCAAATGTTTACTTTTGACAAGGATTTTGTGAAGTGGAGGAAGGAATGTGGCATTATTGTTCCACATTGCCCTTTTCCTACAAATTGTAACAAAGAAACATCTTCACATTCTAGGTTTTTATACAAATCCTTTTTAATCTACAACTATTGTGAGAAATGTCTCTTTTGTTGATGATATATCACATGAAACACTCCTAACACAAAAAGCTTATTGATTAATAATCCTCATTGCATGCATGAAAGCTTTACTTCTTCCACAAAAAATTGTTTTATTTTGTTGAACTCTTCATTTAACTGGTTGCTTTGTTGGAAAAAACCATGGAGACTTTTTGTGTAAGTGAGTTGTTGAAAGGCATTGCTACTCCAATGTATGGAGCAAAAATCCTTGCTAGTTGTTGAATTAAGTAATAATGGTAGACAATGTTTTAGGAATATTTCAGACCTTTTGTAGCCTTTGCAGAGGAATTGAGTGTGATCCAAATTGACGCACTCCCAAGCTCCTTGATAGATTCAAATGTAAATCTAAGGGGAAAACAACGGAAGGATAAGGAGTTAGGGCACGCTCCCTAGTTCGCAGCACTTTGGGGTAGAGGGGTGTGTTAAAGCTCCATGATGGGGACTAGGAAGAGTGACAAGTAATTCAATCACTCACATGTACCTATATAAACCAAACAACAAGTTGGTTAGTGCGTAGTTGGAACATTTTTAATGGACGAACGAGTCACGAACAAACACGGATTCACAAAACTCAACACAGCCCGGACTTGGGGGAAACCACCACCTTCCCCTTTATATTATTCTCTGTGCTTGGCCACATGGCCAACACCCAAATGTCATTTTGTCCTGGGACTCCCAAGTTGGAGTCCCGAAATTCCCGAAAATGGGACTTTTGTGACTTTGGAGGCCCATAACTTTGTATACAGACCTCTAATTGAGGCGATGTCTAAAGAAAAGTTATAGCCTTTGTCAAGAGCTTTTCAACGATATGTGGCATGCCACATGCACACAAGGAAATTAGGGCGATTCTTGACTTTTAATGATCAAAAATCAAATTGACAATTTGACTCCCGGCCTTTCTTTTGCCCATAACTTATGTTTTAAACGCCTAAATGGCTCATACAAGCCCATTTTAGACATCTAAGTTCCAAGAGTTTTCAAACAATATAAAAAACTCTTTAATCTAATGAGTTTTGACCCTTGTAATTGCCCTATGAAGATTCAAAAGTCCATTGGGACTCCAACTCCCAAAGTGGGAGCTCACTTGGGAGTGTGGGAGTTCATTCCCTCACACTTTCCTACACTCCTGAAAGCATGACATGTGACTCCTGGGCTTCTCTCTTGACTTGCACCTTTGCTAGCCCTTGCCTTGGTCGCAAGCCCAAGGCTAGGGTTATGACACAAATCTTGCACAATGCAAGTCTTGAAAAAGTTGGTGGCAACAACAACTAATGGAGAAGCAACAAATAGACTATAAAGGGGTTCAAGATGAAGAAGATTTGGTGGCATATGATCTCCTTTGTGTGTCATTTTGATATGGAATAACTTTTGTGCAACATATTGTTGTAATATTTGTTGCAATAGGTAGTGTTGTATCATATGGACAAGCCTTGTCATTGATAGAATAAAAGCACTATGATGTGTTGTTTTCAAAGGATCAGTTGAGAAATGAGATGGTTTTCAGACGCACCTTCCATGGCATGTAACAGGGCTTTGTGAAGTTTCCATCGACCTACAAATTTGACCATGGCAACCAAGGTATTTCACTGAGGTTGAAACTTTTTGTTGAAGTGGATGTCATTTCATTATTAAAACTATTTGCCAAGTTTTTCATATGCTTGTTTAATAACTTGTCTTTTAATGATTATGGTTTGGAGTATATGATGTATAATGTAGTGAAGAGAGTATTTGCATATTGTGACTAGGTAGGATTTCGGGACATTTTGATGGGAATGATGTGGTTTAATCCAGTAAGCTCTCACACATTACCAAAGTCTCTATTGTTGCATATGTACCTACTTAAAATTTCACCTCTCCTATAAAGACACTAAAGCATATAAGCAATTCTAAAGTTTTATAACATCATTGATAACAAAGTTTTCATATGTTTTATGCATACTCTACCATCTTGAACCTTCACTATTATCAAAGTTTCAAAGAAGTTATGTTTCCCTAGGGAATTTTTTAATTCATTTGGGTCATTTTTAAATGTAACTTCTAATCATCTTTAACATTTCTGAAAATCTAGACCATCTAGGGTTCATGAGCTATGCATATAGTCATAATTCTATGCACAATAAAATGATTCCATGTTTTTTGGGACTTCGGATTGAAATGTTCATTATGGGCTTGATTTTCTTTTGAGTTCAACAATTTGTGGAGTATAATCTAGGAAAGGGAATCCAACAAGAGGTGGACTTGCTATAACTAATGGCCTTGACAAAAAACTTTCCTCTTCATCAAGATTAGATCAGAAATGGATTCCACCTTTTGAGATTATGGACGAAAAGGACCTCTTTGGGAAGATGTAGCTCATTACAACATTCTTTCATTCACTTTCATTATTGCAGAGTTCTAGACTTTTGCTTGAACTTGTACCTTACAGCATGCGATTTCACTTCTCTTTTCACTTCTTTGCACTCCTATGGTACCCAAGCTCTATAAGCTTCCTACAAGAAAAAATAAGCAATGAAGTGATTAAGCGAATCATGCTATAATCCCATGCTACAAGTAATGTCGCATCGGGTAATACCTAAATTGATCATGCAACAACTACAACTTTGTTATTACCTGCAAGATTAGATCATATGGCACTTAATCATGTTGCCACAATGGTGAAGACTCCATCAACAATTACTGTTTCAAAATCTTTCTAAGAACATGATGATGATAATGATGAATAACTTACTGCTGCTATTGTGATTGAACATGGAGATTCCAAAAAAAACAACAAGACTAAGAGTAAGAAAAAAAATGCAAAGATCAAAATATTAGTAGTAGTAACAGTTCCTTGAAGAAGGTGATGGTGTTGGAGTTGTTGATGAAAAAGGGTGATGGAGAAGTAAGAAGTAATGCAATGTGAGTTTCTAGAATCCATGGAAAGACGAAAGCACAACATGATAGTTTGAAAAGACTCACAAAAGCGACAAGAGATGGAGAACATGGCGTGTTAGCATGAACTCCACATCCAACAACACACTCTCGCCACCATTCATGATGTCGCATTCATCACTGTTCTACAAAAGCTGATAGGCTAGACTTCTTTTTCTTTGCAACAACATGAACTTCCCCAAATGCAGCCAAACACACAATTTCCATCACCACCATCACCTCCCCTTCTTCTTATACAACAACCCATCATTGTAATTAAACCGCACAATATAGTTCTTGTATAACAACAACAACAACAACAACAACAATCCATCACTAGAACCAAACCTCACAATATAGTCCTTGTATTACAATAACAACAATATCCCATCACTACAAAGCAAACCTCACAAAATATTTCTTATATAACAACAATAACCCATCATTGCAAACAAACCCCATAGTCAAACCATCCAACAACATGCCCAAGACAAGGAAGCACCAGCTAAATCCTATAAAATTGATGGAGCTCCGAGTTTGTAAAACAAAAGGTGGCTGACACCCAAAGTCCATGCACTAATCCAATTAAAAATAAACATGGAGTCTAAGTTCTAGGAAATAATAAAAGCTAAATGCCACCTATTTGAATACTAGCAAAGTGATCTAATGATGTACCATGGCAGCGCCATGTAATTGCATGGAAAACATGTCAACCCACTTCAACAAATGTGTGGCACCAGAGAATGATTGCTTAGTTTACTACACATATGTTTGGCAACAACCTTCCATGAACATTAGCAACAATAACCATGAAATTATTAGATCATGATTATAACAACAACAAGAGACTTTGTTTCAGTTAACTAGTGGCTAATATTTCCAAATTTACATATTGGCAAATTGTGTTCATGGTCAAAATGTGTTTCATTAACATGTTTGATTTGCATGGCAAATCCATGCCTCTAACATCATTGAACACACTCCCAATGCCTTTGTACATTCCAATGGACATGTTTTGAAACCAACAATGTTTTTCATGCATTGAACTTTTTGAAAGGGTGGCCTTCCATATTTCAACCTTGCTCAAATTACATTGGGGCCTCCAATTTTGGTCTCACAAAACTACTTCCTTGTATGTGTCATCTTAGCAAAATCAAATTGGTCAAGCCTTTTTAGCTTCATCCACAATGCATGTGTGAGCCATGGATTATAGCTCAATAATTAGTTAAGCTTTAGTTCCGTAATTTTTCTTAGTATTAATGTTTTGAATGCTTATAAGCCTCCAAGTAGTGATTATTAATAGTTGAATCAGCTTTTGTGATAATTCTAGGCATATAGTATTTCTTTATTTCAGTTGATGTAGCGCTTAATCAGTTAAGCACCTAGTAAACCTTTTTAAATATATTATCCCTTTTATGTTGTAGAGAAGGGAAAGGGAATGTAAAATTAGATGTGATTTATTGATATATAGGGAATACAAGCCCATAATTAGCAATAACATTTCGCCATGACAAGGTTAAGTTAGTCTGTAGAAGAATCTTCAAACACTAATGATGTACTTATAAGATTTTTAGGATATAGTCCTAATACATTTTTATTTAGTTTCATTTCTATCAGAATTTTAAATAGAATCAAATCAAACTTAAATATTAACATTTCCGCCTGAGTAGCCTCAGGTGAAGTACAACTTTATAACTGACTTAAAAGATATATCACAATTGCAAAAAATCTAGAATGCGACGAATGGTGCGAGCGAGGTACTCAGCTTGGTGCTCCATGGGAAGGGGGTTGATTGGCCCTCGTAGCAACCGATAATGGCCATCACCGGGAACCCACGTTCGACGATGGAGACGGACATCGTCATCTTCGCATTGACACTCTTCAAACCTTTCTAGCGCGGCTCCACGAGCAGGAATGAATTCTAAATAAATTACTAAAGCATGTGGGTTAGGAGACAATTGACGATCCCATGCCGAACAATCGACTCGAGTGTGCACCATTCGCTTGGGCGGTTCTTCTTAGCGCAGTCGTTGAGAAACAATCACGTCGAGCGGTGCTTCTTCAAACTCTTCCTGTTCTATTGGTGCAACTGGAGGATTCGAAGGCGTAGCGACATCATCCGCCATGACTAGTTCTCTCCTGCTTCAATAAAAACCAAGAAGGTAGTACAAACAATGTGATACTTGCGGCGGTGAGGCCTTTTTATTTAACAAATTAGGGTAGGCGTAAGGTGTGGGAGTGACGGCGGAACCTCATGAAACTCGAACATCCTAGATCTAATGGATTCATCAAACCCTAATTTCGACAACGGATCTAGAAATATGTGGGGGTTTTTTGTGGTGCAAATTTACTTCCAATTTACTATGTACTACATAGTTAACTAATGCATGGTAAAATAAATAAGTAGGGGATATCAAGAGAGTAAATGGTACAAGGGAATGTTAGTTCAACCATTGAATTAGGCAAATAAGAATTCAAGGACGTTACTAGTTACTACCGATAAACTATCCTAGTAGTTAGTTACTTGAAGTAATTAGGATGAAGAAATAGGATGTGAAGGTCAACGGACGGAAAGGATAAGGATCAAGCTCAAGAAACTTCATCAAGATATCCAAGATAAAGGAAGGAATGAATCCTCCAATCCCATTACTCATGAGGATTGTCATCCTATTTGATTGGAGGATGGAATTTTCCTTGTGTCTCATTGGGCCCAAGAATTCTCATCCTAAACTCAATTGGATGGTAATTTATTCTCAATTCTCATTGGCTCTAGAAGGATGAGGAGGCCATTGATTGGAACAAAGGATTTCAAGCTTTCATTGGACAAGGGAAACAAGCTCAAGGAAGGTCAAGGAGGCTTACCAAGGGAGAGGGGTATTGTGTGTATGTGGGAAGAAAAGAAAGAGGAGGAGGAAGTGTGAGGAAGAATGTTTAGTCCTTAGGTGTGGAAAGGTGTTCATGGAAAAGGAGTGTGCAAGAATCAAAAATGGAAGGAAGTTGTGTGTAACAAGTACTTGTAGCAAAGCCTTTGGAATTTTTGTTCAATTAGTTGTTCCTCCCAAATCTACCGTTGGATTTGTGTCAAAATGAAATTGGTTTTAGTTTGGAAGGTGTAAAAGGTTATCCCAAAATTTTTGCATCATCGGAGTTGTTGTCAGGGAGCTACACTAGTTGGAAGTAGAGGGTGTTTTGGTGGAGTCCATGGAAGAATTTCCATGACAAGGCCTCTGGATTTTTATTTCAATTAATTTTTCTTGCCAAATCACCGTTGGATTTGTGTCAAAATTAAATCAGTTTTAGTGTGGAAGGTGTAGAAGCTTCTCCCGAAATTTCAACCTCATCGGAGTTGCTGTAAGGGAGCTACATTTGTTGGAAGTAGAGGGGGTCGAATTGTCTGTTTTTTCCTTTAATTTAAGCATAGTGGTTTCTAGTTCAAAGTTTAACTCTTGATCAAAAAAATAAAAATAAAACTAAAAACTTATGAGATTTTTTTACCATGGCTCCTTTTTAGATTAGCTTTTCAAAAATCCAATGCATGTTAGATTAGGATGTTATATGTAGATGTTGGACACAACGCATTAGATCTTTAGTGAATTTCATTACTTACCTTGAGCCGCCTTACGTGTTAGACTACAACTACATAATAGTTCCACTTCCAACCGGGTTTTTTGTGAGTGCATATATTAATGGTGAAGGTGTGCAAGAATTCCTCACACCTGTCATAGTACTGGGGTCTCCTCCTTTTCAGCACCACTCTCACATCATCGTCCTGCATAAGCTCACTCTCCTTTGCAATTTCTGCCTCATATGGAACAAGTTCCTTGGGCTGGTCTTCTTCTGATACAATGTCAACCATATACAACTGTTGGTTGCTAACATGAACACAGTGGTTGATGCCAAAACAACACGCATGATGTTGTACACACTCCCTGTCCTTTCTCCTGACGCCGAGCCATTTTGTTTCTTTGCCAGTCTGAACAAAGAGAGGCTCCCCTTCTCTTTTAGGTGTGTCAGTTAGTGTACTTCCAATGTCTTGGATTTCTTCACTGAAGTCATCATCATTCGTGGCTTGCCTTACTGGATTTCTGCTCAAAGCATCTGCATTCGTATGTTTCAAGCCTGGTCGATGCAGTATTTTGAAGCTGAAATCGTGCAGCATATCGATCCACCTGCCTTTCCTGCCATGTGTCGCCAACCATTCAAACGGCTTGTGGTTTGTTCTCAAAGTAAAATGGTTTCTGTGCAGATATTGTCTAAAATGCATGATGCCCCAGATCAATGCATAGCATTCCCCTTCCATGGGGTGAAACTTCGTTTGCACCACAGTAAAACCTTTGTTAGCATAGGGCACTACTTTCTCGAATCTACCCTCCTTTTGTGATAGAATGGCACTAACACCTTTTGTTGACCAATTCACATCGAGGTAGAATGGCCTTTTGAAGTCTAGATGCACCAATATGGGAGCATTAACAAGTGCTCTCTTCAAAGAATCAAACGCTTGCTGGCAGTCCTGATTCCATATAAACGCAACGTCTTTCTTTGTCAATTCGAACAACGGACCAGCCAACCTTGAATACCCTCGTACATACTTTCGGTAGTACCCTGTCAGTCCCAAGAAGGACCTGACACTGGTGATTGTCTCTGGTTCTGGAAGACGCAACACTGGATCAATTTTTTTAGGATCTGGTTTGGTACCTTCCTTACTGACCACATAGCCCAGGAACACGATGCTTTCAGCAACGAAACAACATTTGCCTGGGTTTAGCTTCAAATTCACTTCCCTGAGCTTGGAGAGTACAACTTCCAAGTGTTGCAGATGGTCTTCCCAGTTTTCACTGTGGACATTGAGATCATCCACAAACACCTTCAGGAACTTATCTCCCAATTCCTTGAAAATAAGCGACATTGTTCTGGTGAAAGTACTGGTTGCATTCTTGAGACTGAAAGGCATAACTATCCAATCATATAGCCCAGTATTGGTAACCAATGTCGTCTTCTTCATATCTTCAGGAGCCATACAAATTTGCCAGAATCTTGACTGCAAATCCAGTGCAGTAAACCAAGCTGATTTCCCCAACTGGGAAATCACATCGTCAACAAGAGGCATGGGGAACGAATCTCGCCGGGTCTGTAGATTGAGTGGTCGGTAGTTTCCACAGAATTGCCTACTCCCGTCCTTTTTCACTGGCAGGGTCACACGACAGGCGTACTCAAAATCACTCGGCTTCATCTTGCCCAACTCCACCAACACATCAATCTGTCTTTTCACCTCTGCCTCCTCCCAGTATGATAATCAACCAGGAGCTACCTTGCAAGGTGGAAATCCTTGTGTGTCTATGGAGTG
>Ga0209611_10008739_pt1 | contig 15653 bp, 13 predicted proteins | sample S1TSphgellanicum_3_FD_187693 | JGI IMG/M metagenome (GOLD analysis project Ga0209611, IMG submission 187693) | Host-associated microbial communities from peat moss isolated from Minnesota, USA - S1T2_Fc - Sphagnum magellanicum MG (SPAdes) (version 2) | ecosystem: Host-associated > Plants > Peat...
AGTTAAAGACCTTAAACCTTAAATGGAGGTGGCAACATATTGACATGCATGTTTGTTATATGGTATCATAAACATGACATGCCATCACATCCCTAACAAAGTTTGTGCATGAGGATGGGATGGTTGTGGTAAGTTATGGATGTTGCAAAATTTATTAATATGGTAATTATGAAGAGGCTATCAAGGTTGTTGTTATAATTGTTTTTGGGAAAAGATTGTTGGAAATGTGGGGGGCAATACAAGTTGACTACACAAGTTTTCCTTGAATTGTATTAAAAACTATTGGCATGTTTAATATTTTCCAAAAGGACTAATCATTTGATTGCCTCAAGTTCTTGTATTATTTCCATGTAGGAAAATGGTGAGCCTAATAGGGCAAGTTGCCATTTGGTTATGAAGTAAAGAGTTCTATTTTTTTAAGGACATGATAGTAGACATACAACAAAATAATCTAGTATAATGTCTAACATCATATCCATGAAAGAATGAGTGCATCAATAACAAGTTACCATAGTTGCAAAAATTATAAGTACTAGTGTGGCATGTGTTTTAAACACAAATTAAAATTTGAATGATTTAAAAAAATTAAAATGGTACATCTTTTTTAGCCCAAATTTGAAATCCAATTGTCATTAATATTTTAGGTTTTAATTTATACTGAATTTTGCAATGACAAAAATACTCAAAATTTAATATTTCATTGATTTTAAATCTAAAAATTATGATTTCACTTCCATGAAACTTCATTCATTGAAGGTTTTTCAAGGTACCAAAAGCACAACATGGAACATTGTGATTTGGGAAATCTCAACATGACACAAAAAAAAAAAAACAAACAAACTACCTTTTTTAATTGATGGATAATTGAAGAATTGAAAAATTAGTTGTGTTGTAAAAAATATGTTTTGATTTGGAGAAATTGGATCATATCATAAATTGATAATAAGAAGAAACATGACAATAACTATGTAGTAGGTAACACTTGCGAAAGGGGTGGGTGCGGCGGGGGGGGGTGTTATTAAATTTAATCACTTAATTGACGTGTTGCTTAAGGGCATGCATCAAAATTATGTGTGTAATTTGGTGCCCTTGACCACATGTAATGACCTATTAGATAATTTTTTTTTTGTAATTTAATGGCCAAGATCTTAAACATTATGTAAAGAAAAAAAGGCATGCTCTTATGATTGATAAAAAGCACTACTACAAAATGAAAGTGTAATTCATTAATCTTTGTTCATTAGACTAAGGAATTCATTGCATTCAAATTAGGTCTAGTGAATTTTTTCAAATCTAGTGAAATCATTTGACATACAAGGACACCTTTGTTGTAATGAAATTTCTTTGAAATGTAAGATGTGTTCTTTTTTCAATGATGAGATATTTTTAAAAAAATGTTGTGAAAATAGATTACAAGGTCATTATGTTCATGTTTTTGCTCGCCCCATGACTTGTTCACGGAAGGAAAATATTTTTGATTTAAACCATTTAAACTTGTTTAATCTTAACCATTTGATTTCTTTAATGGTCACACATTCACTAAGTTTATATTGTTTAAACCAAAATTATTTGCCCCCATTAATTTTTCAATTTTCCTTTTGAAAGTTTATAAAGTGTGGGCATAACATTATTTCAACTTAAAACTTATATTATGTATTAAACTTGGCATATGTTTTTTTACTCCTAATAACACATTAATATTTAAACTAAAGTTGTATCCCATGTTAGTTAACAATTTTACCTAAAATAACAATTTGGATATTACTATAATTACAAAATAATTTGAAACCATTTCATAATGAAATATGAATTTAAGCAATAAACTAGAAACTTATATAAAATAGTTATCCTATTTTATAATAGTTGACATTTTTATTACTTTTATGATAAATTTAAATGAATTTGTTAAAAAGTTGCACCATGGTTAAACATCCCCAAAATATGGCAAATGCAATGTTTCTTTTAATATATTATCTCAAATTTTATTCACATTGAAGTTGGATTAAAATGAAAAAATTATAATTTCCAATTAATCTATTTATATTTGCATTTTGGAAATCACAAGAGCCAGATTTTGGAATGAATGACAAGTTGTCATTTTTGAAATAATCTTTGAAAAAAAGAATTCAAACCAAAAGGTTGGCAAGTGGTGAGGGAGTGAATTAACTTGTGAAAATAAGTAGACCATGGTAAAATGGGAGTTTAACCACGATGTTATAAGCCTTAATCGAAGAGATGTGAGTGATAGGAGGATTAATACACAACATTGCAAAAACCCCATTTTAATATATTTTGAACTTTTTGATTGGGTAGTATACAACTTAAAAGTGTTGTAACATAATGACAAATGTCATGTCATTTTCATGATCCAATGTTTTGCTTTTCCATGCAAGGTGCCAAAAGTGTTACAAGATAAGAGACAAGGAATGCCTCATCATGTAATCTTTATCTTCTAATTTACATCCAATGTATGGTAATTGTGATCCTTCCCAATTGCATTGTAAACAACTTTGGTTAATATATATTGGTGCAAGAGTTTAAAACACTATTGAAGAAAAATCCCATTGTGCGGGTGTAGCAATGCAAAGGTTGACATGAACATCATGAACACTAATGGTAATATGCTTCCAATTTTATGTAGGATTTTCAAGGTGGTTTTGTTGAAACTCTTTTTTTTAATCTTAAATCAATGAAATTTGTTCCCTTTCCATTCCCATACCTTGCATGACATTTGGTAAAATGAAAGACTTTGAACCCAACTCATTGGTGCACAAAATACCTACCTTCAAAATGTTGTAAGGGAATTACCGAGTAAATGCAACTTGAAGCAACAAAGTCCTACTACCTACAAGGTCAATCACAACTTGCTCCGACAAAATCCAGCATCAAAATGCAAAGTGAAGTTTACAAAAGTAGGAAGTCAAGTGGGGTAGGCTAGTAGATTGATTACTAGACAACAACCCCACATCAAAGCACTTTTATTACCACTAATCATTGGAAAGCTGACAAGTCTCTTATGACCCTAATCCAACCTCACTCCACTCCCACCCAAAACCAAAACACAAACTTATGAAATTTAGTTCTTTCGCCCTAGTGAAAACATGGTATCCAAAGCAAATGAAACTCACCCAAACACATTAATCTAAACAACTTTTAACAACATGAACACTATCATGATAAGAATCATAATCATAATGATTCATGATGATCATTTCCACAACAATGTCCCCAACAAAAAAAGGGGGAAAAAAAAAAAAAAAAAAAAAGGGGGAAAAAAAAAAAAAAAAAACTTCATTACTGTGGTGATCATGATGATCATTTTCACAACAAAATTGTCCAAAAGAAAACTTCATTACCATGATGGTCATCAGTGCTAAAATCACACTTCAATCATTGGTTTGCTTTTGGTGATGGTGGTCCTTTAGCTCTCTCTCTCTCTTTCTCTCTCTCTCATCTAGGACATGAATGTTTGGAGTGAATTGGGTGATGATTTGTAACAAGAAGATTCTGCAGTGTTGGAACTTTTTGATGGAGTGAATTGGGTGAGGATTTGTAACAAGAAGATTCTGCAGTGTTGGAACTTTTGGTGGAGTGAATTGGGCGAGGATTTGTAACAAGAAGATTCTGCAGTGTTGGAACTCTTGGTGGAGTGTATTGGGTGGCAAAAGTTTTGTAACAAGAAGAGTTTGGGGCGTATTGGGTGGCTGAGTGGGCATATTGTAAGAAAAGTTTGGTAGGTGGGTGTGTGTGTGCGTTTTTTTTTTGGTGTTTCTTCAAAGGGATTCGGAGGTGTATTGGGCGAAGAGGAGGATTTGTAACAAGAAGAGTTTGAGAGTTGTAACTTAGGGGTGGTGGAGTTTCTTGGGTGGAAGGTGGGGATTGTGACAAAAGTGTGGTAGATGGGCATTTGAGTATGTCTGTTGTTTCTTCAAGAGATTTGGAGTGTATGTGGTTGAGATTCTGCTATAAGAAGAAGAAGAGTTGTTTGGTGTGTTGGAAGTTGGAGGGTGGAATGTTAAGTATTGGGTAGCCAAGCCAAAACTTGCAACAACAACAAGGGTTTGGAAGAGGAGTTTTTGGAAGAAGAGCTTGGAAGAAGAGTTTGGAGTGTATTATTGGGTGGGTGGGGATTGTAACAAAGAAAGTGTGGTAGGTACATAGGTTGGTAGGTGGGTGGGTATGTATGTTTGTGTGTGTGGGGTGTTTTCTTCAAGGGATTTGTGATTAGGGTTTGGGTTTGGAGAGGAGACCGGAAGGATGGGGCAAGCAAGCTCTGCAGCAGCGTGTGCACATGGGGTAGACCATGAGGAGGAGGAGGAGGAGGGGGAAGAGGAGGAGGAGGAGAAAGGAGAAGGAGAAGGAGGACGGAGCTTGTTGTTTTCAGGAATGGATTTGACAGTATTTGCGCCGGATGAGTGTCTTGCTGCGGTATTTCAGAAACTGGAGTTGTCGGACAGGAGGCAGTGTTCGTTGGTGTGTAAGAGATGGTACAGGGTAGAAGGACAAGCGCGGCAACGGCTGTCCTTGCAAGCTTGTGTGGAGATTGGATCGGCGTTGCCGGCTTTGCTAGAGCGGTTTCAGCATATCACCAAGCTTACACTCAAGTGTGACCGAAAGCGCTGCAGTATCGATGATGATGCGCTTTGTGTGGTGGGAAGGGGATGTCAACAGCTGCGGAAACTGAAGCTGAAGGCCTGTAAGGGTTTGACAGACCAAGGGATTGATCGATTTGCTAAGCTTTGTGGCTCCTCTTTGCGAAAATTCTCATGTGGCTCTTGTCAATTTGGTCCACAAGGTTTGAACTCTATCCTGCAGCACTGTGCGAATCTAGAGGATCTAACTGTGAAGCGACTGAAAGGCTTCAAGGATTCATCTGAATTCATACTCCCAAATACCTCTTGCAGTATTCGAAGACTGTGTTTGAAGGATTTTCCTAATGGACAATTGCTTATTTACCCGCTCATCGCACAGTCCAAGAATTTGCACACTCTGATGCTTTCGAGAATCTCGGGTAACTGGGATCTACTGTTTGAATCCATCGCTGTGCACATGGCTAGCCTTGTCGAACTCCATATTGAGAAAGTGATGTTAACCGATCGGGGTTTACAAGCTGTAGCATGCTGCACAAACCTACAAGTCCTGTATGTTGTGAAGCCATCCGAGTGTACAAACAAGGGTTTGTCGGCAATTGCTAATGGTTGCCCAAAACTCTGCAAACTTCATATTGACAGCTGGAAGAACAATCAACTGGGAGATGAAGGCCTTGCCACTGTGGCCAGAAATTGCAAAGACCTACAGGAACTTGTTATAATTGGTCTCAATGCTACAATGTCTAGCCTCAGTCTTCTGGCCTCCAATTGCTCAAGCCTCGAGCGGTTAGCAATCTGCACAAGTGATACCTTTGGGGATTTGGAGCTTTCCTGCATAGCAGACAAGTGCCTTGCCCTGAAGAGACTTTGCATCAAGGGTTGTCCAATCTCGGACAGGGGTATGGAGGCACTTGTGGGTGGATGCCCTAGTCTTGTGAAGATCAAAGTCAAGAAATGTCGAGCGGTCACACCAGCCAGTGTTGAATGGCTGCTAACAAACCGTGTATCGCTGGTTGTTGCACTTGACACCTCTCCAACAACAGTTGCACCTGAGGCACAGGTGAAATACTTGATTCAGCTCTCCCAGAATCATGTTACAGAATGTGCATGTATTGTTTGTGCTTGTAGCTGCAACTATACACCTGTAATGGTGCTCATGGTGTTCAATATCATATGCAGAAGGTCATAAATGCTACTTGCAACCTGCCTGACAATTGGGTTTCAATGTACAATACAGGTGAGACCTGTCCAAGAAAGCAATATAGTTCAGGAGAATGCTCCTGTACCTTCGACACGATCACCACTGGCCAGGGCAAGATTTGCTATGGCAGTTGTTGCCTGCTCATTCATGCGGTGGTCGGCATCAAATGGCTCTTGACACTCTCCTCTGTTGGTTCTTGGAACTTCTCCATTGTTGATAACTATGAAAGTCTTAGCTCAGATTTGAAACCAAGAAGAAAGTTGTGGATTGTAGCTAGGTTGGTCAAAGAGCTGGTCAAAGAGCAATTGTTGCTCCTGTGAATGGAGCAGCAAGTCCTCTTTCTGTTGCTCCAGCAGCTAATCTATTTAGCAGAAAAGAAAATGGGTTCTGTGATTTGCATGATATTAGGAACTGAAGGTGTGAGATTTGGTTGCATAGATTGAAAGAGTCTTATCAGGACAAATGCTGTAGGGTTTAGGGTGTGAAGATGGAGTGTCTTCTGGGACAGATTGATCAATGCTCCACAAAAGAAGACAGTTGGACCCAAAGCCATAGGATGTTGACTCATCCTTTTAAGTCTTTGGGTTCACTTTCGTAGTCTAGCTTTGAATGTATGGTGTGGTTGAGCTTGCTTTGAACTCACCTTTGATCAGTGAGTTGTACTCTGAAAATTCCTGTCTGTTAACGTTTGTTGGAAATTCAGGGGTTTGGTAGCCTATTTAGCAGGTGTGTGTTAACACCACTACAGATGTTTTTGTGCAGAACAATTTTCAACCTTGCAGCTGACATTCAGGTGTTGCATTCTCACATCCTTAAGTCAGTATCATAACATCTTATTCTAGTGTATATCATCAACAGGTTTCATGAGCAATTGTCATGCCTTACCTTGGTAAAAGCTATTTGTTCTCAGCAAACCCTTAAGTAGTCTCATAGTATTGGAGACTGCAGAAATACTGTCTCAATTCCTCTCTAAGATATGCTTGAATGGTATCTTCCATACAAGAAGTTTAGAACTAAGGGGAAACTTGAGAAGTACTGTTTTAACGCCACTGTAAGATCCACATGAATGCTTGCATTGTGCAAACAATAGCAGTTATCAGTAGTGGTGTTTGCCTCATTGCTAGTGAATGAATTTGGTCACTGTCTTGGAGGTGATAGTAATGAGATGATGAGATGCAAAGGCAGTGAGAGCAGCCTCTGAAGCAATGAGACCCTAAAAGGCCTTTGGTGAACATGCTTATGAACAATAATGGACAATTCACCAGCAAATCAGACCTGATATAACATGAGACTTGACAACAACAATAATAATGCTCTTCTACAGATCTAACTTTTTAGGTTCAATGTGCCCAAAATTTTGCTGATGCAAAAAGTCCATTCCACAGCACTCCAAACCTTCTCAGTTTTATGTCACTGTGCTGAATTGTGGGTGCACACCTGACATCCACTTCTGAATGACTGAAATATAGGACTCCATGTCTCCCAATCAAGGAAGGTGCAAAATACAGATCCCTGCATCTGAGGCTGAGATATAGGACTCCATTCCCAAAATCAAGGCAGGTAAAGGAACACAAATTGACCAAAAGAATAAGAAAATCAACAGAAACAATCTTCACACAATTTTGACTTGCAACTACAACAATTGAGTCTTCACAGGTGTCAGCTTCCCGCAATATGACCTAAACCTCAACCTCCTCAACCTGATTAAAATTGATGGCAGTTGTGATCTAATCAATATTGTATTTAGATACAAACCAGAAATGATTACAAAACAACAGTACAAATTCACTACTAAACAGGTGAGCGTTGTACATCAATCAAAAGCCAAAACCCTGTGCAAAGTTCTGAGTCCAAAGACTCTTGGACGGCTAAGAAGTGGAGGCCTCCACTGGATTTCTTTGCAGACTCCCAGGCTTCACCTTCTGCATCTGCTTGTCTACTTTTGCGATAAAATGCATATCTCCACCTGTCCAGGATTAAATCATATTGAAAATTGTGAGGTTCCAGGTAACATTAACTTTGTTGCTATTTGGGTATTTGGGTATAACTCTGGTCTGAAAGTAATTGGGATATTCACTTCAGTGAAAAAGCCTTGAAGCTTTTCTTGGCTGCCTGGACAATTTTGAAGTGCCAAAGCCACTATGCACTGAACACACTGATCAATACCATTTACAGGTGCACAAAAGTGTGTGCTGCTTGCTTGCTGTCAGGCACACTGACAACAACTTTTGCATTGGGTAACCTCCTTTTGCAAAGGGCTGTGCATATCAGGCCCAAAAAAAAGACTCATAACAAGTGTTGTACAACCAATAATTTTTTATCTTGTGAAAACACACTCACCTGTCTGCGACACCAGTGGAGAGGATAAGGCAGGATCGCTGTATGTCCACTTCAATCGATGCCAGCTCCAAAGCATTTGTCCAAGCTGTTCATGACAATCCCCACAGGAGACACCCCTTTAGTGTTGAATAATCCCACCACAACATTGCATCACAATTTGAGAATTGCAAAGCGATGTCAAACCTGCGAGAGGGGTTGCACGAGATGATGCAACTGCAACTCCTGGAATCATGATGTCTGATGATAGATCTATCCCTAAAGTGTCAAGATCTAGCACACTGCCAAACATTGCGCCCTTCTCAACTGCCTCCATCTCCTCCAACACCCCTGTTCCACCAATGCTTCCATTGTCACAACATCAATCTTGTCCACGAAACATATATTGATCCAGAACATGGTAAGTGCTCAAACAAGCTGATGCTGGTTTCAGAACAAAACTCTCATCTCTCATTAAAAGCTTAGAAAACAAACCTGAAAGAGGAAGCTGGACAAATGTCCACTGCTCACCACGCAGAGTGTCTGGTAAATCCAAAGGGAGAGCTTGTTCCTGTAGTGAAAGTGGAGTGGCACCTTCTTGGAAGCCTGGATGTCGCCGATAAACCGTTTCATATCGCTCCTCCAGCCATCTCACTAGTGTGATGCACTGCAGTTCCCCCCCAACATTCATCACAACCAGAATCAGATCACATGCTCTTGAAACAGACCCAGATAGGTACTTAGCAAGTAGTAGTCCTCCACAAGGGTTGTGAAGTGCAAGAACAAAGTCTGAGCCCCCTGCATAATGGTTATGAAGGTTGTACATTGAAAAAAAAAACGAAAAAAAATTCTAACCCTGCACAAAGGCTGTGAACAGTTGTGAAGTACAAGAACAAAATGCTAAAGCTCAAGACAATGCGGGCAGTTTTTCCAAAGACACTTACCCTTTGACTTGGAACTGGCTGAATATCAAGCTCTTTACATGCCTTTGAAATGATGGTTTGCATTTGTGATCTGCACCACAGACATGTGCATCATCAGAGTAAGACAGGAAACATAAAAACAGATCTTCTTCTGCATCTTCTTCTTCATCATCATCATCATCATCTTCTTCTTCTCTTTTCTTCTTCCCTGTTGTCATTGCCATTGCCAAGAGACATGAGATAAGGAACATGCTAGCTGCTTACCGGAAGAAGCGAATTTTCTCTGGCTTAGGGACACCCAGAGTCTCAACAATGGAAGCCAGTGCATCTCGTAGAGTGACACTGTTGATGACATTGTTAGGGTAAAAGCATGCAAACTGCAGCTGCCTCCGGTTGTCACAAACCACAATCTCCCAAAGCTTCTTTCCTCGCGCATCTAAGATGGGGCGTGAGCAGAAATCAAGTTCCCACTCACTAATGGAGCTCACATCTGCATCTTCCGCTACTAATAAGCTCTGTTCCATTGCTTCCAAATCTGCACCAGAAGTCTCTGCCAAATTGGGCACAATGTTTGCTGCAATTCTTCTTGTGTGTCTTGCAACCCTAAATCCACTTGATTTTTTTTTCTCCAGTCCATTCTCTACAAAAGTTGTTGCAGATAAACGTCAGAAGAAACCACAACAACAAAAATCCAAGAAGAAAGACACCCACCCAAGAGGAGAAGCAAACCCTAGCAACAAGTTTCTTTTTCATCTTCGACCACCAAACCCTTCAACAAACAAGATGGGTGGTGAAAGAAAGGAAAGGAAAACGTACTGAAGCGTTGTTTCACAACGGGTGCCGGAAGCTCTGAATAGGATGACTCAACAGAGCTGCTACTGCTGCTGCTGCTGCTGCTACTGCGCATTGAAGAAGTGGTGGTCACCACAGACTGCGAAGAAGAAGAAGAAGAAGAAGAGAATTGCAGGGAGAGCAGCGGCGGGGGCCGAGTGGACCATGGCGGCCGAAGCTGTCGCAAGCTGCGGTTTGTGCAGCAGCTGGTGGTGGTGGTAGTTGTGGAGCTGGTTCCGGCTGTTGTGCGACACCTGCATGCTTGCACAGATGGAGATACTACACCAGTACAACAACCCATTGCAAAAGAGCAAGAGCTTCCCTTATAGTTGTTGTTGTTGTTCTCCTTCTCCTTTCCTTTCCTTTCCTTCTCCTTCTTCTGGTCCTTGTGCTTCGTCGCGCACTGCTTTGCAACGGCAACGCCCTTGCAAGCAAACAAGCACGCACGCAGACTCCAGCAACACAAGGATTGCGAGAATCCCATCCCAACCAGCGTTCAGTTTCGCCAAAAAACGAAATTAAAAACAAAATCGAAAATGAAGTGATTTTGGAGATTTTTAATCGCCAGAAGTGAGGGGGAAAAAACAGAATCAATAATCGCCAAATTATTATATTTGGTTTTAAAAGCGTAGGAAAAAAAAATACAAAGCTGAATTTTTTAAAACAAAACTTCATGTCTGGCTTATAGCCATATTTGGCTTAATCTTTCTATCGATTATCGCCACTTTGGCTACAGACAGAAAACCTCACCCATCACCACACACACTCGCCTGCGAGACTTCAGCCCCTTTTTTTCTGGCTAAATTTAGCGATTTGGCTAAAAGAAATTGCCAAATGGCTAGAAATAATTGGGTTTTTTTGGGGGGCTTTTATAGTCACCACAATTCTACAGTTTTTCTTTGAAGTATGGCCAGTTTTCTTTATTGGGTAGTTTTTAGCCATTGTAGCCAAAAAAAAGTGAAGGAATCTTTATTTATTTGTTTATTTTACTTTAATATCCTGTTTATAGCCAAATTTGGCTTTTAAAAAAAAAACCCCTGCTACAAATTTTATTTTTTGGATACTTAAAAAAAAGTTTTCCTTTTGGATGTGGTTTTCATGTGCCCTTTTTTTGGGGGGGCTTCTTTTTAGGTCCCCTTTTTAGGTCATCTTGAGCCTACCTCTAAGACCTAAGCATTGTTCAAAATCTACATGCCCATTGTGCAAATCATGAAAACCATTATGTTATGGAATGTGCCGGGTATAAATCATTATAATATGCAATGTGTCGCGTGTACATACCATTACATTATGCAATGTGCCAGGTATAGACCACTATTACATTATAGAATGTGCTAGGCATAGACCATTATGTTGTGGAATGTGTTGGATACAAGCCATTGTGCCTATTTCGTTGCCTATTTGAAAATTTTGGGTGAGCCCATGGCTTGTAACCCAACATGTTCCATAATATGTAATGGTATTCATGTGGCCTTTACAAATTCCATGAAAAAGGGCCACATCTAATACTTGTACACATTTGTTAGAATTTTTGTTTCATTAGAATTTTTTTTTCTATATTCTCACATTTACAAACATTTGTTCAAGCCCATGAAAAAATTCATAAAGATTTTCTAATTCTAATTTTAAAATATCATAAATTTTTTCCAATAAAAATCATTCATCCTATTTATATGTGATTCATATGTGTTTTATATACATGAGATTTGTGTGCAAAGATTGTGAGTCTATGAAAAATAAATTTCACATGATTTTTATTATCACATTGTTGGATTGAAAAGTTTATGATGATTATCCTTTATATGAATACTACTTCTACTACTCGAAATTTCTATTCCAATTTGTAACATATCTAGCTTCTTCATTGTATGACTAACTTTTCACAATTCATACGAAGTTATTGGAATCACCATTCAACCATTCATTCTCGCATTTAGAAAATTAGTTTCACCATGATGTAAGGTTCCCAATTCTCATAAGCAATTATGCATGTACTTCTCATGTTTGAGGCAAAAACTCATCTATTCAACCTTCAAATAACATTATGCATGTACTCCAAGCTTGATTTGATGCATAATCTCATTAGTTCAACCCCACATGTTTAATGCATAAACCATCCATTCAACCTTCAAACAACATTATGCATGTACTCCATGCATGATTGATGCATAAATTTATTAGTTCAACCCCACATGTTTAATGCATAAACCATCCATTCAATTGTCACATAACATTGTGCATGTATGTCACATGTGTTTGATGTAATAACTAATCAATTCAATCACACATGTTTGTAAATTGATCAATTCAACCTTCACACATATCTCCCTTAATCAAAATCAATGGTTATAGGTTATCAAATCTATTATTGATTTACGTTTTTACACTTCAGTTTTTTGGAGCGTCAAAATGTCATAGCTATTTTTTTTGATAAATCTCTATGATATCTATCATCATTTTCATCACATAACCTATTGTAGAAGACCACAAACTTTTTTTTTGGTTTATATTGCAATTAATAAATACCCAATCGTATGTCCCTGCCATTAATCTAAATTGAAAATGGTGACAAACAAATGTAAGATACACCCAAGAAAACCAAATAAATGTTTTTAAAGGAGTGTTGGGAAGGAGGGTGAAATTTTTGATTTTTTTGTTCTCAATGTGTTATCATCAAGTTCCCAAGGGGTTTTCATCAAGCTCTAAAAGTGTTATATTGAAATGTTCTCAATAACATCACATTTTTTATGCAATATGTTTTGCCCAAAGTTGTCCTCTTTTCACCTATATAGGTGGGCCAAAAGAAAGGCACTTCATCTTTCAGTGTTTAGGGACCACCCAAACTTTCAATTTTTCCTCTTTGGTGATGAGCCAATCAAAATGACCCATTGCAAGAAACATGTTGAACTTGGGAGGCATTCCCCAATCAAAGATGAATAAACAGATACCTTACATCTTAATAATTTGTGGATTCCTCATAGTCATCCAATTTTTTCCAACTTCAATGGAAGTCAATTTAGTTGGGATTCAAAATGCTTCATTTACAAAGTAAATAAAAAATTGAATCCAAGAGTGGTGCTTCATTTGTACTTGTATCACAAAACAACCACACCATGTGAATGGGTGAGTGACGCAAGTGTCTTAACTCACTAATCACTTTCTTGTTATCCCAGGCAAGCTTGAAACATTTGACTTTGTGCTCCTACTTGGGTAACACAGTGCATCACTAAACATTTGGGTGTTATTTGCATCTTAATTCAAATATAAATGTGTTTGGTGATGGGAGTCATTCCTTGCAATTCTAAAAAAAACCATTTCTCAACCTTACATGAAAGATGTTTGGTTATATGTGTAAAAGTTGCACATTAAAGGGAAAATTCCAAACCATTTCATAGAAAAAAATGTTATGAAAAAAAAACATTTTTACCAAATTTATAACTAGGGACATAACATAAGTGTTTAATATAAGGTGTAAAAAAATACAATAGAACAATATTTTAGTCCAATTCACACTTGAGATTTGTTTGATTATGGGGGTGATTTAATGTTGGATCACAAGATTTAGGGTTTTGGGTATAAACAAAATTTTAAGTGCACAAACATGACTTCAACTTTCAATATATAGCAACATTTTATTATGGAAATAGAAAACACATTCATGACCTTAAAGATAATGCAACTTTCCCCCATTGCAAGCACATTGGATTCCCACCAAAAAATTCATTAATTTAACCATAAAAGTTACATGAACTTGAGTGCCTTTCATCCTTTTCAAGATCCTTTACAATTGTATCAAGAATGTGAAAACATTAGGAAAATATAGATGAGCTTCAATGTTTTTTAAAGGTTCTATGTTTTAAGGCTAAAATGTTGAAAAAGAATGTAAAGGAAAACAAAATAAATATGCAATCAAGAGAAGGGGGAAAACATATTAATGTAGGAGCCATCTCACGAGATTGTGAATTATAAGGTAATAACATAGATCAACCTACATAGGCATCAATCGCAAAAATAGAAAATTTTCATGTAGATCAATCTACCAAAAAAAGTATAGCAAATATTTACATTACCATTGGATTCACAAACTTGTAGTTCCAAAACTAACGAGGAGTTCAAATAGATTTGGTTTTAGTAGATTTTTGTGTAATTGACTAAAGTTTGAAATACACACCTATGCCTTGCATATCAACCACAAATGTCAATTTTGTGTGAGATGATTTTGCAAGTTTTTTTGCAATAATGTTTTCTATTGATGCGTTGGCAAGTCATTCATTTTTCAATTATCTAAAATTAACACATTTTTTGAAGTCTTGGGATTTTTTATAAGAGATTAAACTTCATATTTTTTAGAAGTCCCAACCAAACACCACTTAGTTGTTGAAGACTAGGGCCAAGAAGCAAATAGTTACCATGATGCTTAATATGGCTTGTAAGTGATGATCTACATTGTAGATAGTTTGTATCACAAACATATTAAGCTAAGCTGGGTGCCATTGGTGGGTCATTCAGTTTGTTGGAACCCATTGCGGAGTGTGGTGTAATTGCCAACATGGTGTCCTTTGAATTCATTGTTTCTTTTTCCAAATTCATCATTGTGTTTTTTGGGTATGGGGGGGGAGCTCTCCTTTTCCACTTTGCTTTTAATAATACTACTAACTAGCATTAATAGTTCCAACTTTCTATTGTAAATGAATTATGGTGTTTCATATGCATCGTTTTCAATGTCAAAAACATTCCTTGGCCATTTTCGTAACAAGATTGATTTGTTTATTTTTTAGTCGATCTAAAATGCAAGCATGTAATCAAATTACTTATGAAACTATGTTTTATAATTTTGATTCGCCAAGTGTGTTGGCCATGGAGTGTCTTTGGAAGTTGTGGCAAGTTGTTCAAAGATTATGGGCAAAACATTTTTATCATCGTTTCATATATTTTATAATTTTGCAAGTGTGCAAGTGGTTAAAAGATGCCCAATACCCAACCTATGCCTACAATTCTGCATTTATATTCTTTAATTCTCTTCTTTTTATTAACACGTAGAAGTCCAAGTCTGGTGGTGTTCAACAAGAGTGTTTTGAATGGATATCATGACGTGGTGCAAATGAACAATTCAATTCAAAATTTATTTATTTTGATTGCTATTTAGATGCTCACAAAAAAAAACTAAACTCTATTTGTTCAATGATACAAAATTGTAGACATTTCCTGTCGCAACCCCACTTTGAGGGAAGTGTGAGGTCGCCACTCACACTCCCGAAAATGGGACTTGGGAGTCCTCCAGAACTCTCAAAAATTCAAAATTCGATTGCAGGGGTCAAGACACCTTGCATTGAGATGTTGTTTATACTGTTGGAAAGATCTTGAAGTGTAGATGTCCAAAATGGCCTCTCGTGAACCATTTGGACATCTGCAACACAAGTTATGGTTGAAAGAAGGGTCGGGAACCAAATTAGCGATTTGACTCTCGACCACTAAAAGTCGGGAATCGACCCGATCTTGGTGTGTGCAGGTGGAGTGCAAAACACCATTGGAAAGCTCTCAAGAAGAGCTACAAATTTGCTTTAGACCTCGTCCCAATCGGAGGTTGGAACGAAAAATTATAAATGCCCAAAATCCTAGGAGTCCAAACTGGGACAATTTCGGGACTCCACTTTGGGAGTCCTGGGAAAAAGTGCCATTCGGATGCAAGTGCGGCGGAGAGGCGCAAAAAATACTATATGGGGGAAGGTGGTGGCTTTTCCCGAGTCTGGGCTGTGGTGAGTCAAATGAGTCCAAGGTTGCCCGTGGCTTGTT
>Ga0209611_10008741_pt1 | contig 15652 bp, 12 predicted proteins | sample S1TSphgellanicum_3_FD_187693 | JGI IMG/M metagenome (GOLD analysis project Ga0209611, IMG submission 187693) | Host-associated microbial communities from peat moss isolated from Minnesota, USA - S1T2_Fc - Sphagnum magellanicum MG (SPAdes) (version 2) | ecosystem: Host-associated > Plants > Peat...
AGTTCATAAGAGTAGTTTGCATTGATATTTAACCCCAACCTATTCTAAACATATCCAACATTGAATTTTCCCATATTGCTAATTTATTGGAAAAAAAAAAATTGGTGAAAATTTAATTCACCCAAATATATATATATATATATATATATATAATTATTATTAAAAAATTGAAAAAATCGGTGAAATTATAATTCACCAATTTTCTTTAAGATCAATTTTTTAAAAAAAATTTAAAGAAAATCCACTAGCTATGACCCTTCTAGCTGCCAAAGTTGATCTAAAAGCCCACCAATGATTACTAGAGTGAGAGAGAGATGAGAGAACTTTGTATTGGGTGTTTACTGACATTCTGGCTGTGCTATTTGGCAGCTTTTGGGACCAGCGAACAAGGAAGGGGAGCAGTTTATCCTCAGCTTGTTTGATGCTTGCTATGGTAGGCCTCACACCTTTTAGGCCAAATTTTAATACTTTTAGATTTAAAAATTGATACTTTAGACCAGTTTTTTTTGTCTTCAAAGTTGAATTGGGTTTGTGCTCTAAAGAGAGCAGAGTGAGTAGTTAAGCTTGAAACCCCAAGCTCAGGTAAAACCCAAGAACTAGGGTAACCTTCCCTATGACCGAACACCACCTATGACCGAACATATTATTATTATTATTATCTTCCTCATCTCTTCTTCATTTTGAGTGATTTACAAAACGTTATGGGAGCGCTAACTTGAGCTCTTCAATTCGTCTTTCAACAGCAGAGGCAAAGGAGTAAGTAGTAGTAAACAACTATAGAGAAGAGCTCAAGAAGAGAAATAAGTTTTTCCCAAGTTATGAAACGCGTTTTTCTCTTCTCTTTTCTTCTCTTTCTACCCCTCTTACTTTCAATGCTCATAACTTTCTCATTTCTTGTTCAATTTACGTGATTTAAAGTGCTGTAAGAGCGCAACCTTATGATCTACGAATCATCTTTGAACCATAAAGGCAATAGAGCGACTTTCAAAGAATTTTTTTTGGGTGTTCGGCAATAGTCTTCCAATTGTGCGGTGGTTTTTCGTTTCCACCATTTGAAACCCCCCCCCCCCTCCTCCCCCCACTTTGGAGTGTCACATCTGACTCATTTCTTCATCCTTTTCACGGATTCAACTTTCTGCAGGTGCGCAAATAGTAGGGTTACAATCCCTCTTCGGGCATGAAATTCAAAGGAGCACTCTCCAGAAATTCGCAGACCTCTGGGACACTAAGTGTTCGGTGACCGGCCTGGCTACCCTATCAGTTCCAATTATTTCAGTAACCAACCTCCTCAATGAAACCCATAAAGAGCGGGTTTTCTCAGATCACAAAAATCACTACAAATGATGAAACCCTTGTATCTAAAGTGAGCTTCCATTACTCATAAAAGTTCTGTATAATTTGTCAAGACGACTGAATGAAGACGATGGAGAAAGGAAGGAGGCCCACTGTGTTGGAACACTTGCTTGAAGAGGAGTTTGTTTGTTCTTCACTTGTCTGTAAAGAGAGGCCAGGCTTCTCTGTAACCCCCCAACAGAGCAAGCACCATTATTGCTTGGATGGAAGACCTGGAAGACACAAATGGAGAAGACCATCCCTGTTTTTTTTTTTTTTCGGTTCTTGCCTTCCATCACAGAAAAGGTGGCAAGAGTTCTTGTACAATCGAAAAGACGCAATGTTTCTCTCTTCCAATCCTACTTATATATATATATATATATTCATAATGTGGTCCTTACTGTCAGTGAAGAAGATCCAGGTAGATGAAGTGGCTGACCCAAAGAGTTTGTCTTAAAAGAGGTTGTCACTGCAAGCTTTGCATTCAGCAACTGGAATCTAGCTGTGCCAGATGTAAGGATGCTAATCAATAGTCTTTGAACAACTCCATCTGTCCACTGTATCATCTCTCTGGGCAGCTGACTCAATATTCACACTTGGGGACCAATAGCTGTTATACATCAAGTGGCATATTCCCAAGTTTCAGTTGTCCAAAACCGCATACAATTTTACTCTACCGAGAGAAAATGATTGCATTGAGAGCTTGAAGCTAGACACCAATCATGGGAGACCTCGCACTTGCAAGGCCATGTAACCACTTCTGTTTAAAGAAGGAATCAGCTTTCCTTTGACATCAGCTCCCTTTTGGCATCAGCTTACTGCAGAAACTGTACGTGAAGGCATTGCAATCAGCCAAAACTAAGCTGTCAAATGCCTGTTTATTCTAAATCAACACATTTGTCTTCACAAACCACAAATGAACTCATACAAATTTAGAATTTGGAGAAATTTGGACATCCTACATTATTCCATTCAAGGTGTCAAGAAATCTTATGGAAAAAGGTTTTCCATCAGCTTCAAGAGATTCACAGAACAACATGAATCATAATCTATCATGCTAATGATTTCAGTGACAACTTGCGTAGAAGGGGCCAATACACAAATGGCAACGTCATCCAGGCAAGTTCATAAGGTTTCAGACCTCCATGAAACCTTACTGGTTGTTGTTTTATGGGAAGGAATGGTGATACCATCAGCTAATAGGTAACCTATGATTGCCATAACTGTGTTCATATCCTACTTCACAATTACACAATGCCATATTTACACAAAATGAACGATGTGTACCATGATTGGCTCACATTCAGATTCAAAAGAAGCTGTCAAGAACAAATTAGCATGTAAGTTTAAAATTCAAACTCTTTTTCTGGGTCATCTTGTAATCTGTATGTTTAATAATAGACAGTTCTAATGCTACATCAAACATGCTTCAGCAAGGATAAACTTGATGAAACCAGGGCACAGTGCACACAAATGAGTATGTGGTTGGTGCAAACTTGTATGATGAATTTTGCACATTCCTTTGCTCCACCTACAGTGTTTAGTCCTCTGAACATAAGCCCAGTTAGGAAGGTGAATATCCCCTCATCAATCCCCTTCAAGATTTTAGGCAGACATTTGGGGTTCTTGTGAATCCAATTCACTCACTATATTGCATTCACATGAGATCTGCAGGATCCCATGCCTCTGCTGGCATCATAGAGGACAGAATACAACATGAAAAAGCACATACCATTGATATTAGTGTTGATTCTTGCATGTAATGCTGTCTACTGGGCCAAACATCTGATGATTCACCCCGGCATGGACACTCTCCTGCTGTAACATCACAGAGACTAGTGTGAAACAATACAATTACAGAGAAGGACTACAAGCATTATGATAATTTTATTAAAACATTTATGTCCAATGTCATCACTGCAACAGAAAATACAAAGGCCCATTCACAAGCAGAAAAGACTACATCCACCTGGGCATTGCACAATCCATGGAAAGATCAAACTTGAACTACCAAGCTTAACTCCTTGCAAGGTGGCTCGGTCAAGGATCTGTTGAAATTGGAAGTGCAGAAAAGGAATGGCAAACATGCAGAGGCAACTTAGCTGGTTAAAGTTTACAGTCAAATAAGTGGGAGTCAGTACGACTGGTGTCATTTGGGTACCTTACCTGAAACCAAGAGATACAGCACCCTTTGATTCACATCCCACCCATCTGAAATATTTAAAGGACAAGACTGGTCTGGTTTATACTTGATGATCTCAAAAGGGATTCATGTATCTTATGCAAACTGATTTGAAAGAAAACTGGTTTCCAGCAGGAATCTTCATAGAACCTTGTTGATATGCAATGGACAGACAGCCCTTGGCATGCCATCATACACATCCCCTTAATGCATCTACTTTGTGCATGTCCCTTACTGAATCTTACATCAGAAGCACTTCAGCCACTCCTTGCTCAGACACTAGGTTTAGGGTATAAGATAGAACACAGATCACAAGGCTGCTAGGGATAATCTAGAAGGGGTTTTTACAAATTCAATGTAAATAGATCCATGATGCAACTGTCTGTTCAAATGAGATGAATGAGGAAGCATGCTCAAGGAAGCAGGAGCAGGGAAACATGATCTGAGGGACAATTGATACTACAGGAGGAAGAATTTGTGACAATGCAATACACAAGTGAGCTTTTGGGGTGATTTTCAACCTGGTATTACAGAATCTCACAGAGGAAAGGCGATCTCTTAACTGTACTGTATCTTGTTTGTCACTCATTGCAGCAACTCCAGCATTCCAGGTTCTCCACCTGCACCTTTTGCAAAGGGCAACATCACAAGGTTTAGCAACAAAGTACTTTCAGCCCAGCTTGACACAGAGAAGTGGACAAATCTTATTATGACAAAGCCAAGCTTGTTTGACAGACAATTATGCTGGGTAACATTCCCGAAGCAAATGGAGTGGGCATGAAATCAAGCATCTGAAGAAAAAAGCACAAAGTTTTCTTGATCATGCAAAGCTCACATCCAGTAACACAGGCTACAAGCTGCACAAAACAGGTACACTCTCAGATCTTGCAAACCTTATGGTAGTTGATTGACAACCTCTCCTCTCCTCATGAGGGTTGAATGCAGGGTTTGAAAACCCTAAACCTTGCACTGTATCCAGATAGTCTAGGAATTACATGGAGCTTACAAAGCTGATAAAAAAAAAGTTTCTTTAGATACCTATAGCTAACTTCTTGCAAGACAGGATGACAAAATCTGTGGATAGGGAATTGTTGTTGGTCTCCAGGGTGTAACATTGTATCCTGAAACCTGAGCTCCTGCTCAATGAAAGGAATCAAAGGTAGGGGTTTTTTTTTAAAAAAAGCCTGAATGTGTCAATTGTAGAGGCAACATCAGATACTTGGGATGTACAACATATTTCATCTCAGAAGGAGGAGGAAGAGGCTGTGCGCCCTACTTACAAGGGTGATTCTATTCAGAGTCTGTCTCTTCATCCTTTCGACACGCTCTTGACTGGCTGCCACCAATGTTCACCCCAAGATTGCAGAACTCCCAGTCTTCGCAGGATCGCAACAAAAAGACGTGCGTACGTTTTCATCAAGCACTGCACTGACAGGGATACGAACTCACAGCAGCAGCAACAAGTCCAACAAATGCAGGGAAGCAATGAGCTCTAAAACCCTAAACCTAAAAAACCTAACTACCACCCTAAACCCTAAACCATAGTTGTAGTTCTTGTAGTTCTTGTTGCATTTATAATCACTACAATTGTATTTATTTGATTGATTTTGTTACTATAGTACCCAAATGGCTTCAACACAAATTTTTATATTACTTTCAGAAATGACAAAAACTAAAGAAAAAACTTGTAGATTTAGTTGTTATGATTCAAACTACCAACATGTAAGAGCATCTACCAATTTTAACATTAGTTCAATAATTACTAATACTTACCACTTTGTTTGCTTCCCCAACTGACATACTACCTTAACTTCATTCTGCCATGTTGATTTTTTTCATTTCATAAAATAGCAAATGAGTTCACAAGGATATGGACAATCAACAATTGCTTTAGAACGTATTCACCAAAGAGAGGAAAAAAGGTGTTCACTTTTGAGACACATTTTTCCTAATCTAGGAACATAATTCAATAGAATGTATCATTCAAATAGATTGGTTGTTTGGATATCGTATTATGAGCACCTCACATAAGGTTCAGTATTCCCATAACGTACAACAAAACAATGTTTGATTATATATATACACATCAATGTTCCACATAATAATGAACACATTTCTATTGATTTAATCCTACCAAAATGCATAATTGCAAAAATAACATAATATGCATTATGGATGTAAATAATGTCTGATGGATGAATGTAGAAAAGGATGAGAGTATTTAATTTAACACATCTAACATGCTTTTGACATTATTACACTACCCAATATTCTAATTTTTTGCAATGAAATCTTCAAAAAAAAATAATAATTACAAGGACAAGTATTGAAGCCACCTCTGTACAATATTCATCAGATATGTTGAAATTTTCACCCAAAAAAAGGCAAAAGAAAGTTCATGCAACAACTATAGACTACTACACCTTGAAAATATGTCAAAATTGTGCTTACCCAAATTCAAACCCAAACACATTAATGCAAGATCCTAATTACACACCAACTAGATACTTGTGAAATAAATTGAGTTGTTATTATTGATATTCTATATCTCGAAAACCTCAAATTCAAATTTTTAACTACGGAACCAAAAACAATAATTAAAAAATTAATTATTTGACAATTAAATGTTGAAGTCATTTGGGTGTGTGTTTATATATATATATATATATAATTTTAACATATTTTAAAATACAAAGAATTCACTATTAATATATGGGTGAATTATGTCCATAAATATTGGTCCCTATTTACTAGGGGATATAGTGAATTCACAAATTTCTTATGTAAGTTTAATGAAATTCCTTGTGAACTTGGCCACATCCCCTACTAACTAGTGATGGTTGAACTTCGTGAACATTTTTTTTAAGATTCTAAATATTAAAAAGTTGTACATATTTTTTAAATCTTTAGAATTTTTTCTTTATTTTCTTCATTTGAGAAAAAATTGAGAAACAAAAGGAATGTTTGGATTTTTACATTCAAAGCAAACATGATAAAAGAAATTGTTGGTGCATCTTTATCATCAAGTAGTCTTGTTGTTTGCCTCACTAGCATTTTTCACCTTTTATTTGATGCATTGGCCTTTCTTTCATCCATGACTATTATTTTTTGGTTTTTGAATTCACACCTTGGTGGGGATTTTTTTGTTGTATGGTTTGATGGCCAACAACATTACGATTGTCGCCATGAAATATTGGGCTTAAAGTTGAATGAATCATATATTTATTACGAACATGTATATAATATATATTTTGTCTCACAAATAGTTGGCCCATGTGGTATGGGTGCATACATAATTTGATCAATTTATTTTTATTTTTTACAAAATCAGCTATTTAAATATGTTAATTTATTTTGGATAAAATTATACTTAATTTTAAATATTTTATTCATGAGATTTCTTTTAAAAATTTACTAACATATTATGTTTAAAAATTTATGTTATTTTTTACATGTATTCTTAATGAATGAACATGAAACTATTAAAGATTTTTAACATTCATGTGTGAACAAAGTACATGTGTATTAACCATATACTTCCATTTGGTTAGTAACACAAGTCCAAATTTACTCTTTTTTCATTTGTTCACATTTCCCATAATAAGTTTATTGTAGTGAATTTCCACAATTTTTGACAAAATGAGCAAAATGTTCAATGAATTGGGTTCATATTTTCTTGTAGGGATTTTCTCCTATTTCTTACCCTCTCATTTCCATTTTGCTTGCTCACCATGAGGCCAATGAAATTGGTTCTCTTTTTTGCACACATTTTTTTCAAGTTTTTTGTTTCGAGTGTATGAATATTTGCTTTTGTGTTATGGGATAGAAGTAATGTCACCATCTCAATTTTTAATTTAAAATACTAAATATTAGGAGAGGGAATTGTTTTTTAACACCATGATGCAATTGCATGATATTGCATTAGTATAAAATTTAATGCATGTGTGAATTGTTGCCCAACATGGAATTAAGAGATTGGGTAAAAGGTGATTTAAGTGATTATATGGTATTTTTAGTTTCTAATGACAAAACATGATAATTTAAGATGGATTGAACATTTCAAGATTAGTAAAGATTTTTGTGATGTAATTTGTCCTACAAATTTGAAACGCTTTATGGAGAAGATAACACACAATACCAATGTGTAATACCAGTTGGAATTTACATGGCATGTTTGTAATATATACAAACGAGCTCATGGTTTGGAATATCTTCATTGTGTCAATTTGTTTGCCATTGGAAAATCAACTTGGATATTTATAAAAATTTTGTGCAATCAATTTGGTTTTTAAGAATAAAATTAAATGGCCTTAAGGTGAGGCTTTGCAAGAGGTAATGTTTGGGTTCAAGAATTTATATGGTTTGCCAACCATCATCCATGGCACTATTGATGTGAATCAAATACACATACAAAAACCTAAAGGCCCTTTTGTTGTTGATTATTTTTCTTACAAGTCTAGGTTTGATATAATATAGAATTGCAAGGCATGGCAGATTAATAAAAAAGATTCATAAACATTTTCATAGGCGTGCCTACTTCTATGAGTGGTAGAATTGTGTTTTAGATATGCCTTTTATGTTTAGGGGGAAGGGCCTCTACATGTGTAGAGTGTAAAATGATTAGTTATAAGGCATTTATTATAATGTTATAGGGTTGGAATGTGTGAACTATGATGGGTTTTTTCTTTCAAAGACCCCACTCACTTTGGGAGGTTTTAACTTTTGCATTTCTTACCCAATTTGATGTCTATAAAATGTTATTAATGTCTAGACTAGTGCCCTACCAAAAGTTTTTGAACATTAAGGCCATTAAATGCATGGTTACTAAACCCCAATTCTCTAAGTTGTTAATTGTTCAGGATCAGCCTATTTAAGAATGCATTCTTTCTTTCTGAAACCACCTTTGGCATAAACATTATTTAGATTTGAAGTTTTTATGCCTTCAAAATGAACATTCATTGTTAGAATCTTACAAAAAATTTGCATGAAGTTTTTTATTATGTATTATGTTGTTAAAATCCAAAATAAAAAATGATGACAACAAGAATAAAGGATGCAAAAACACAACAATGTGTATGTAACCAATCCTTCTGTTACTTAATGAACTCTTAAAATGTTTTGAATTTTTTATTTAAAATATTTATAGGAATGTCTTTAAATAAAACTTCCACAAAATAGTACAATGCAACGTTTTTTGGGTCATAAGAATTAAAATCATTTTTTTAGCAATTTGTAAATCATGATTCTAAAAATATTTTCTTAAATTGACCAATCATATTATGCCCCATCAACTTGAATGCTTCATCCACTCTTTATATTTTGTGAAATTGCTTTTTTTGGCTCTTAATAAAAAAAATGAACCTTCACAATATTCCTTGTTTTTTTACCACATTATGCATGTTAATGTGACATTTATGATTAAATGCATCGAGTTTAATATTCTTCAAAGATATTTAATGTCACCTCATAATAAACCTCAAAAATAACATGCATTTTTCTTCCCCAAACCTTTAATTTCATTCCTTCTTTATCAAGGTTGTAGAAAATGAATAAGTAACATGAAACATTTGTTTAGGCATTCAAGTGTTATGACCCTTTAGTAAAGGTAAATCCCTTGAATGGAAACATTCCCCAAATAAAAGGCTAGGACAAGGTGGTACACAAGTCTTTCTTTGCATTTTCAAAATGTTTTTTGCTTATGAGATTTATCCATTATAAAAGACAAGGTGTTATTTATCAAGAACATATATCAAAAGCATAGGAGTGGGAGGGTTTTTATGTCCACTACTTAAGAACCCAAATGGATTTTACATTTGTAAATATGCATAAGTTCCTTGTTGTAAGGATATTCATGGATATAAGGTGTTTTCCAATTTTTTTTGAATGCTTTACATGGTAGGCAAAACCCAAGTTGGTTATAAGTTTTATTGTGGATAAAGACTTGGGCATATATATATATTTAAAATTCCTCATAATACTTGCATTAGAAGAAAAATGATCATTTGCAACTAAAAGGCAATTACAAATGATAATTTTTAGTTGTAAAAATTAGTTGGGAATGATAGGTTTTCTTCTAGTGTTGGTGGATACAAATATGATGGGAACTATCAAAAAAGGAAGGCGAGTGTTTCAAAAAGTGAAACATTGAAAACAAGCATTAAAATTTTCAAAACATTCACCTTTTGTGAAGGAAAGATTATGAATTGCAACATGCCTTCCAACTACACTACAAAAGTCTAGCCTAGTATTTACAATTCTTATGACTATGGTAAGCATGCCCATCACCAAACACTTGCCAAATTCCATAGCAATTTGGTTTAAAAAGTTGTGTGTTATCAATCAGATCATCATTTTTTATTGTGCATAACTAGTTGTATAATCAAACACACGATGAATGAGAATTTTGTTTGGTTTTTTCAAATTGTTTAAACTAGTATTACATCATAGTTGTGTTAAAAAAAGAATGTGGGTTATACCCATTTTGAAATATATATATAGAATTGATGATATTGGAGGAGGGGGTCAATCCAAAATGCACAAAAGTTCATATTAGAAGGCCATTGTTTGGTTATTGACAATTGAAGAACTTATAAAATGCACAAAAAATGTGGAAAAATCTCGTTAAACTTGTATGCATATATAAGATTTTAAATGTTTGGTTAAAGAAGTGATCTAAACCAAATCTACATATTTAAACACCTTCATTATGGGATCAAATTTATTTTGTGATGCTGTGATTTAGTGCAAAGAAATGTGAAACCCTAATTCACTTGTAATATAATATTAATTGCATTGATGAAATGTGTATTTATGAACCTTGTGGGAATTAAGGATAAAAATCAAAGGACACAAATCCTCAATTGGGATATTAACATACAATGTAAATCTAAAATAGTAGATGGAAGAGAAAAAATTATCCCCATAAGCTAAAGGACAACATTTGTGAATGAAAATTTATTACCATTAACATAATTTATAGTGAAAAATATAACAAGTTTATTTACTATCATTTGATAGCTAAATACATAACTAAATAAAGAAGGCCAAGTGCTAGAAGAGTGGGATCTTGTAGGTTTCTAGAAGATCAAGTGAATTGCAATTTGAAATTCACACCAACAACCTACACAATTTAACCATAGATGAAAATTTAGTGTGGGAAGAATTTTCAGTTTTTTCCATTTTATTTTTGAAACTTGGGAAACAAAATCACATGCTCATGAGACACATCGGGCCTTTACAAAATTTATGTGATTTTGGTCTAATTTTATGAAAAGCAAAAGTATACCTTCATTAGACCTGAAAGGGAACCCAATTTAATGGAAGCTAAAGCTAGGAGGATCAAACCAACCATGATATTCAATGTGCCTTGCAAAAAAAATATGGCACAGTTGGACCAACCAACTACTAATAAGGATAATTTTACCACTATAGCTTGCACAAAATATTGGCCAAAAATTAGAAAAGACAAACAAGAGCCCAACTATAAGTTTAAAAGGCAAGTCGACAATGAAAGCCTTAAAGAAGGCTATGGATACAATGGAAATAAGGATCACATCAATGAAGAAGGTTGATTTAGTTCTAAAATATAATGAATTAATCTCATTATCAAATCACTTCAATGAGAATACCATATCCAAGAAACATGGCCCACCATGTGTGTTAACAAAAGAAGAGGATGTTGCTGTCATTGGTGAGACATGCATCAAAGCTAGGTGACAATTAGGAGCATGAATGTTGGTTAAAAGAAGTTCATAACAAATGTACAACAACAATCCAAAGTTTAGAAAATGACTGACTATTAGTTGTGCCATAAATGAAAGGGGAGGTTATTTGCCAATATTTCATATTTTCAAAAGTGAAAGAATTAAATATGATTACATAAAAACTTGCAACCTATGAACATGTATGGCAATGCAAAAAAGGTGTGGATGACATGTTTTATGTTCAAGGAATTTCTTTATAAGGTTAATCCCTATTGACATTTAAATTTAATTGCCATCTATTATATTAAATAAACATGTTTCACATGTAATTCTAAAAGTAATAAAACATGCACATCAATTTGGTTTAAACATTATCACCTTACCTTCACACATCTTTCATGCATTATAACCTCTAGATGAAAGTTATTTCAAGCCATTCAAATCAACCTTCAAGGAAGAGAAACATCAACATGGTTAAATTACATAATTATAGTGAACTAAACAAAACAACATTAGTTAGCTAAGTGGATAAAACATTGGACAAATTGTTGTCCAAATAAAATATAAATAATGGGTTTAAAGCAACAAAGATATGGCCATTTAATCCAAGGGCCATGGGTAACAAGACTAGGATGAGTGATGTGTGTATAACAACACTAAACATTTGCAATTCAAATAAGGACAATGGGAATTTAGATGATGTAACAAATGGTAATCCACAATGGGGGGAAGATGGAGTTATTATTGAATTAATGAACATCACCATTACAATTGAATATGGTGAAAAAGAAGATCATGCTAATGACATGGAGCAACCTATGGGTCAAGTTGTCACTCCAAAAGTAGGGACACCATATGGGGGCAATGGGCTAGTTGTAAACCTAGTTAAACCTATTCAAAAACCTTAAGTTGGAGTATTGAATTCTAAGAAATACTTGTTACAAAATGAACTTTAAAAACATTTTGTCTTGCCCATTTGTTATTACTACCAAGCTTGCCCATGAGAAAAACAAGAGGGACAAAACCATTAGTCGATTATAGCAAGTCCCATGTTGTAACATCCAACAAATATTTGGAGATTTTATGATAAAGGCTATGGGTAAAAAAAATGCATAACAAATTAAAAAGGGCAAAAGAAAGGAAAGAAAAAAAAAGGAAGGGAAAGTCAACAACATAATCATTTAATGTAGTAAATGAATAGTGGAAATGCATGTTAAAAGATGAGCAAGAACAAGTTTCAATAAAACTCGATATGCATTAATAATCAAGTTAGAAATAAGGGAAAAATTTCATCATACCATCTAAACTAGCTACAAAGTTGATTTAATTAGGGATACTTGAAATGTTACTTTGGATTTACAACAAAAGCGTAAAGAGAGACCGTAACAAGAGCAATAACTCAAATGCTTGCATAGGGACATGTTGTAACGAAGTTAATATTATATCCATGTTGTATCCATGGGCAACTAACAACACAAGAAGAGAGAAGGGAGGAGGACTAGGAACGAGCTTGCACCATGAGAAACAAGTGCCAAACCTACATCACACACAAATCAAACATAAATCATTAGAACGATTTCAATTCAGAATCAACTACAAAAAAATAACAATCATGAAAACAAAACATACCATAATCTAGTAACAAGTGGAAGAGGTTAGGAACAAGAAGAACAATAACAATGAGAAGCTAGTAGCTCCATCAAATGCAACCAATATCAAAAAACATAAACAATTACTTGGTGGACAACACCAAGGAAAATAAGAGAATCCTTTTGGAATGGGAGTTGGGAGCATCATGAAAAGGTTAAGCCATAATGTGGTGGTGTGTCCAACAATTTAGAAAATTAGGTTTGAAAGAACACAAGCTACTCCATCATCATGGATGGGAACACTTTTTTTGCTTGCGAGATAGGTGTTGTCCATTTTATCATCAATCTTATATTTGGTCATAGGATGGAATTTGTTTAGCCATAAAGGCCATTGTGTTTGTTGACCATTTTCTTGGGCCTTTATGGGTACCCTAATTTGAGGGGCAATATCTCCCTTGTTTCTTATTCAAATGATGCATTATAAATGGTACTGGGAGCACCTAGAGGCCCTCTACCAAGTTCCTTGACCCTCCAATCCCAACCAAGCTAAATACAAAACACTTCATTCACCCCTCTAAAGCCTTTAAATGTTCTATCATAGGCTTGTTTACCCTATTCTTGGCTATCAATTGGAACTTATCATAAAAAATTGCTGATTCAAAAAAAAATTCAAAATCCTCAAAAAAATCCATTGAATCTGGGTCATTTTTACCTTGAATATTGTGAAATATTAATTTTCATGTGGAATTTTGGCAAAAAATTGGCCCCAAAAAAATCCACACCTGAAACCATTGAACACATTTCATTAAATTGATAGGTCCTATGGAATGGTCAAGTCCCTACTCATTAAGTTGGGTAAGGCACTAGGCAAGCTAAGCTATGCAACTAATGTAATGGGCAAGGGCGAGGACATTACATGACATTAATGTCAGGGGTGGCAGATTCAATGATTTTTTAATAATAATAAAAATGTTCATCAGACACATTTTTGGTGACTACTATGAGTATAGAATCATCACCAAAAGATTATGTTATATAATGTGCCCAAGAAAATGACGTAATTTGTCGCCTCAAACCTTAATGTATTGGAGAGTGGGCTGTCTCTTTTGAATCATTAGTTTGAACCTGCCGCCACAGATGTTGATTATGCCTTGGAATGGTCTCACCCTTGTCCATTATGTTGGGTGCGCCAGCCATCTAGCTCGTCCTAACAGGCTCGTCTGACATTGTTGCACTCCGCCGCCTAACATGTTACACACAAGAATGGCCAGGGACTTGACCATTCCATTGGATGTAAACCTGGAATGGGTTATAGAAGAATCTCTCTTATTTTTAAATAAAAACTTTCATTTCTAGTTAATAACCAAATTTGGCTAAATGCTCTCCAAGAACACTTTTGGCTACATCAAACTATTGGAAAAAGAAAAAACAAAAGAAAACAGAAAGAAAGAAAAAAAAAAAAAACTGTTTGTTTACCATAGGCTCATTTTCCTCATTTGAAATATATCCTTTAAATATTAAAATTGATTATTTTGAAAATATGGGGCTGAGGTGATGAAAACGTTCATAGTTATGGCAAAATATAATATGGGTAAATTTGAGTAAATATGACAATACTCCTTAGACTATTTTACAACATAGCATTTTAGATAATAATTCCAAACTTACAAAATGAATTGATTTTTTCAGAAAAAGGTAAATTAAAGGGAAACCTTAAGAAGAATTATGGAAATTCAAATATTTTTCACCATGCAAAAATTTAAAAAATCTTCAAAAATAATCCTCTAAAAGAAACCCAAAAAATCCTTCAAGATATCATATAACTCTATTAACACTAACACTAATCTCAAGTTTCAACACAAGCCAAAATATATCATCTTTCAAAAATCCTCATATAATAAAAATAGACCTATTATTTATTATTATTACCTAGGGCCCAAAATCCCTTAAGCTACTACTATACTCTATAATGAATCTACACACAATATCCTTGCCTTGGTAGTAGGCAAGGCCAATAAATAAATGAGCTTGAAGTTAAGTAGTTAGTTACTCCATGAAATATTATCCGAAATATTTATTATTATATATATAATTTTCTAATTAATTGATATTATTATAATTATAATTTATAATATATAATATTTCATCCATTCAACGTTTCGTTGGTCCCTTCGGTAGCATTCAAAACGGTTCCCCAAAATTCGCTGACTAACTGAATTCACCGCGCGGTTAGGTTAGGTTGATGACCGCGGTTATAAACTGGGCCCCACCGTCGTCTCTCGCTCGCTCTCTCCACTGAGCTCCAGCTCTCTTATCTCTTTTTTCTCTTGAGTGCGGAAAGCTCGCCTCTTTTGGTTGCGTTGTTTGTGCGCGAAGTACTACCGATTATCACGTTTCCAGCCAAGATCATCTTCTCCTCCTCTCTGCTTCTCCAAGAAAATAATTTGAAAAAAAAACTTTGCTAAGTACCCATTGTCACGTTTTTCAGCAGTTCTCTTCCTCTCTGGTTCTCAATACAAAATAAGAATCCGTTCTTCTTTGTAAGAGTAAGAGAGATCCCAGAGAGAGATAGACACACACACACACACACACACACATACACACACCCAGAGGCAGAGATAAATAAAGGGTATCTTCTTGAGTGGAGGATTGCCTTGCCATGGGGAGTGTGAAGGAGCAGGCAAGAAGCTGTGGATTGTGGGTGGTGGTGATATGGGCACTAGTAGTAGTAGTTGTTGTTGTAGCGGGAGCGGGGAGTGTGGTAGCGGCACGGCAGATAGCGCAACCTGAATTGATCACTCAAGTCACGGAGGCGAAGGAGGAGAGACGCGGTGGGCTTCTTGTTG
>Ga0209611_10008746_pt1 | contig 15642 bp, 8 predicted proteins | sample S1TSphgellanicum_3_FD_187693 | JGI IMG/M metagenome (GOLD analysis project Ga0209611, IMG submission 187693) | Host-associated microbial communities from peat moss isolated from Minnesota, USA - S1T2_Fc - Sphagnum magellanicum MG (SPAdes) (version 2) | ecosystem: Host-associated > Plants > Peat...
CAACATGACAAACAAAAAAACAAAACAGACTACCTTGCTTCATAGATAGACTAGTATATGTTACACATTGTGAATATGCTGTTGGGTGCAAATACTTGTTTTTCACATGAATTGTGTTTTTTTTTTCCTTGCCTAGATTGGACTTTGTTTCACTAACTTTTTTAAAGTAGGAGTTGTTTTTTTTTAATCATATCCATTGTGTAGTTTGACATGAAGTCAATATTGATGCATTAAAATACCATGATTCAAATCTCATGAGAACAAATTTACCACTTATTCATTTTTTGACTAAATCATCTTTTTTGAATGTTAACTTATGTAAAAATATTTTTGAAGTTTGGGAAAGTTCAACACATTGATGAAAATGGAACTAACCAAAGAGAATTGAAAAAGTTGAAAAATGGGTGGATTTGGAAATGTTGAACTTTGGGAATGTGGACAATGTAATTTGGCTTTCCTATTTAGTTCCATTTTCATTCAATGCTCAATTTCTCTTATTCATTCATTGTCCCACTTTCACAAAGGAACTCAACTAACTTTATTCTTCCTTGAATTTATAATTTGTTCCATTTCTCCAAGTTTAACCAATTGTTTCATTTCCTCGTAATCATCCATTGTTCAAGTGCCCTAAGGGAGTTGACTAACCTTTAATGTTCATTAATGTTCATCCATTTCCCACTTCTCCATGGCCATCCATTGTCCTAATTCCCTCAATGAAATAACACAACCTTCCACAAAATCATCCTTTTCCAAGTCATCCATTGTGGCACTTTCCAAAGGAGATTGGAACAACTTCATCTCTTATCCCATCTTTTAGATTTTCATCAAATGTGCAACTTTCCAAAACACCAAAACATTTTTCACACAAAAGGAAGCCCTCATGTCTCCAACTTCATCCAGTAGTGTTTGTTGTTTATTTCAACAAAGATTAGTGATAATGAGAAAAGTCGAAATCGACATTGATTATTAGGTGTACACATTGTTGACCTAAAATGTTTGTTAATGCAATTCGTGATGATCCATAACTTGAAGCATCTCCTTGCACTTTACCTCAGATTTTGCTAGGTTTCTCAACTTTCACATGATTTTTCACAATTAATTATGACATAAGCAATAAGATATAAGCAAACGATGTGTATTGAAAACATCAAACTTCAAAGTTAAATGGAGGATGATTTCCTCTCGTCGAATCATAATAAATGATGATTAAGACACAAGCAAAAATTTGACACCCATTATTGTTCCATTTCCTTGGATTTTTTCTTGGTGTAACTTCTCAAAAACTCCAAGGCAATTTACACATGGTAGGAAGCCCCCATTTCGTCAACTTCATCATGCATCCATTTCCTTGGATTTTTTTCATTGTGAAATGTTCCTTAAACTCCTTTCAATGTGCAACTTTCCAAAAATTCCAAAGCTTTTTACACACGTTCAAAAGCTTCCACTTCCACAACTTCAGCCATTGTCCTACCTTCCTAGATGTTGTCATCATGAAACCTTTTAAAGACTCCAAATCATTTACAAAAAAACAATGTTAATTGTGAAGTAAACAAATATTAAAATGTTCTCCAACTTGAAACATAATCCTTTCATCCAAACAATCAATTTTAAACAAATGAACCACAATAGCTTTTAATGAAATTGATGAATATGTTATTGTTGGGCATCACCAAGGGTTATTCCAAACTTTTTCTTTTTTTAAAATCAAAGATTGAATTGCATTCAATTCATTGAATCTATTTAATGTTTATTTGATTAGACTACCAACATGTTAAATTAAATGTGAAGATTTATATCACCAAAATATTCCTTTCAGTTAAATCATAAGTGAAACATATAATGGTCAAGTACATAGACATATTAGTTATAAACTCACCTTCATTATGTTGTGTTTATGTACATCCCAAGTCTTGTGTCAAATGTATGTTTTACAATCTTTGTATTTGTTTAATGGTAATCTTGAATGTTAATAATTACTTGGATGACAATATTAAATATATGGAATGATCTTAGGGTGCAAGTATGATTAGGTGGTACCACAAAAAACCACCTCAAGGAATGGTTAATGAATTAAAATTGGCCAATAATATTCTTAGGTCTTCTCTTTAAACTTTTAATGCTATAAAAGTTTTTTTTCCACATTCATGCATTATGTGCGAAAATATATGGCCTTAAGTTTTCATTGGAATAAAAATATGAAGGATCCCTATAAATTTGTATTCCTAATTTATGTGACCTCTTCAAGAATTATGAACATAAACATTGGAAATCCATAACTAAATTATATTTTCTTGATTAATTAACTAATAAAAAATCAAATAGAATACCATTCAAAGTGCTATTGAAATTTTTATATATTTAAAAAATCCACCAAAATATGTATCAAAAGTATTCCTAATGAACAAATGTTTTTTGAAAATAGCCATCATTATTTTCCTAGAACTTTTTGTTTAGGAAATGATTAGAAACATCAAAATTCTAAATATTTTCTTATTTCATTATGTTTTCAAATTTTACACATCTTGGTTAATGTATTTACCAAAAAAATTTAATGAAATCCTTTATTTATGTGTTTCTTATATTTTCTTAAAGTTTAATGGGTCTAGTAAAATGGTAGTGTGATGTTCCTTGTGGTACTACCCAATAATATTTTCATCTATCAATGTTCATCCAACTTTATATAAAATTGTCAACTCATTGTTGATGCAAGATTTAAAACCAATGGTGAATTTAAGAAATGTTATTATTTGAAATTGGTTCACTTGAATATTGTGAATTGTGTTATAGAATAATTTGATTTTCCACAAGCATTTAAATTCATCAAAATGTATTACATGGAAGAACCACCATAAAATTTGATGATATAAGTTATTTCATATTAAGGTCTAAGGATTGGATAGAAGATGTTTTTTTAATATAATGTTTTCACTATGGTAGAATATAAAAATAAATAAATAATATATTGTCATCAATTCCTCTTTTTCTAGTTGTCAATCATGTGAGATTTGTTTTTCAATTTTGAGAATTGTTTATCACTTTTGTTATGCAACTTTTTGTTTTAGGGCAATATTTCACCATTTTTCTATAAATTGGAAAACATTTAAAATTGTGTCATCAATAAATGCTAAATATTCTTGGAGATTCTTGTTAATGCATTGATGATATTTAAGAAAACTAGAAAGAAAAAAATTGTAAACATATTATGGAGCTATTTATATATGGAGTTGTATGAAATCATTATGTTTTGAAATCCAAAGTTATAAAAGGTAAATTTATTTCCTTTTAAGATTTAACAACCCTACACATGAAAAATATTGTGCAATGTAATGTATGGGATGAAAATGAATTAATTTCATAATTTTGATTATTAGTATTTATGATCATAATCTATTTACTATCATTGTAATTAAAAATTATGAATATGAAAATGAATGCCAAGTGTTGATTATATTTTACATATTATTTTAACCTCCTTTAAAGTTGTAATATAACAATGAATATGCTAAAATATTTTTTCATAATTTAATCATTACATCAAAACCATGGTTTTAGGATTTTACATATATGATTACATTTGTAGTCATATCTGCCATTAGCAATTACATGTGATTACATGTCTGTGTAATTAACTTGAACTTGCCATTTTTATCATTTAATTGCAGATGTGATCATAGTTGTAAACATCATTCCATGATTAAACATATGACTTCACATCATCAACATACGACTATAAACATGACACATGGCTTCTACATACCTAGCTTAAACTACCTAATGTTGACCTACCTATTTACCCACTCACCAATCTCCTTACTTACCTAGTAGTTTTAAACAAAAACTTAGATGACCTACCCACCTTACCCTACCATACCTTACCTAGGTTAACAAATAGTCCCCATAGTCTAGGCAAACCCCCTAGGTGTGTATATAGGTTGCATGTATAAGGATTTGAACCCCTCACCTAACAATGAAAAACCAAGTTCTTAATTAATGCACTAGACACTACATTATAAATGTCATTCTATGGCTGGTCCTTATTGACTATATTAGTTGCTTATGCCATTTGTAATTGAATTAGACTCATCTATGCCATTTTTAGTTGCTTATCCACTTGTAATCATATATGACTACCCTGCATTTACAATGCCATTAATCTCATTAACAAGCAACATACACAAATTGTTATAACTAAAGTTTATCACTAAAATGCAACATAAGTAACACATTATAACTAGATACATATTAAACTACAACCTACACTTATACTCAATGGTGGTTTCCAAAACAAATTGCATCATATAATTGGAGTATTTTTATTAATAGACTTCACCATTTGATTTGGTTTTTTTATTCACCTTTGTTATTTTAATCATTTTTCTTTTCACATGTTTTGGTTTGGCTTATTATACAACAAAGAAATAGCACAATTAATGACATGAATTTTAACAACCTAACAACATAGGTTCAATTATGTTAATATGTACCAAAATAATTGCTTTTAGTACTACTAAAAAAACGATGAGTTTCAAATATGCTCTATTAAATTATTTGGTAACAATGTTGTGTAAACATGTGCATCTTGTGATGTGCCATGACCTTCAACCCTTTACATGAAAGTGAACATAAATGAAATTGAAAACATGGGTAATATTGGTGACATTGATGAAATTGAAACACATGGTTGAAACTTGACAAAATGGATTCATATGTCAACAATTACATGGATGAAATTAACATGCATATAACAAAAAATTAATGACATCTATGAAATAAGATCCATGGATGAAAATCAATAATATGGAGGTTCATGGTCATTCTCATCCATGTTGTAAAATTTTGTCATTTGATAAATTTGATCCTTGTGATCCTTTCATCATCAATGTTGTTAATTTGATATTTTCATTTTAATCTATACATGTAACATCTTATGAACATGAATTCATTTGTGTCATCATCTTCATCCATATGTGTTAGTTTTACATCTATGGTCAATTTCATTTTTAGAATTCAATTCACCTATACAACCAATTGCATTTGTGTATTCTCAACTGTTAACAAAATTTCATACATAATCCAGTTTTATCCATGGATGAAAATTACATACATGCAAAGCAAAGTTCATCAACAAAATTTTCCTAAAAATTACTTTCCACAACATCAAAATCTAATTAAGAAAATTACTTGCTCATTAATGCAAAAAATTTGGGAACTTGAGACAATTGTGTAGGTTATATTTAGAGCTTGTTGCTTTCATTATTTTCACTATTTAATATCTAATAGGTATGTGATTTAATAGTTGCTTACTTGCCTATGCCTAGTAGCAATTTCAAGTCTATTCTTACTCACTTAAGTTGTTGGATAAAATGGAATTTGTGTTGCTTGCAACCGAGAAGAACTATGACTCACTTAAATTGGTAGATAAAGTGGAGTTCACGTTGCTTGCAACCAAGAACTCCAGGGAGGAGAGGAAATCATACAATATATATATTTTTAATGAGATATTTTCATGGATATTAAATGCAGTGCTAAGTCAGAATAGATGAATATTTCTTATTCTAGCATCATATTGAGTTGAAAATTTCATAAATTACCATTTTTATTGTCAAACTTGACTTTGAAAAATAAAATAGTTATTTTGACACTTGAGTACTAGGCACCTATAGTAGGCATAAGATAGGTCCTTAGTATGGGTTCCAGTTTGTGAGCTTGGGTCCTTTGTGTAGGAGAGTCACACCCCTTGAGTGTTCCCGAAAAAAGCTCCAGCTCAAGGCAGAACCAAAGGGATGCTTATAATCTTGACAGCACTTTATTTTGTTTCAAGTGTTTAATTCAAGTGCAGTTATTTCAGAATTTATTTCAGGAACATCTAAATGGAAAGTTCGCGAAATGAGCACTTGGGATGGATGATATTTTAGGAGTAAATATTTCATCCCAAGTGCTCATTTCGGAGAACGTGTTCCCTTGGGTGGTGGCTACATATTTCAGGAACACCCCACTCCAAGGGCATTACCTACCTTTGTGGAAAACCACTAGTTCCAAAGAGTTTGTTTCATCATCATATCAGATCTGTGGTAGCTATATACTATAGACAATGTTCTGGCTTGCTACTAACTCTTGTGGCCTGTGCCTGTTGGCTCAAGTGTTACCACGTCCTCAACTGATTTTTCCTTCCAAAACCTGGTTTTTTGGGAATTTATTTGAATTTTCAGTGGCAGAAATCACTTCAAAATCAATATCTCCCACATTCTGAATCCAAATCTTACCAAATAAATTTCATTAAATCCTGCTCATCAAGATCTTTCCAACAACACCAAAGGCACATTCCAATTCCTCCGAAATTTTCAGCTACGATTTAATTTAATTTAATTTTCAGTGAAAAAATCATTTAATATTCAAAGACTTTTGCACTGCAAGTCCCAACGTCATGGAACCAAGCAAGCCCATGCACCCCTCGTCGTAGAGAGCTTTCCAAAGACACCAAGAACACGATCTGAAGCATCCCGGTTCAGTGGATCTCATAACTACAAAACAAAACAAACTACCTTCCTTCATAGATAGATGGTTCAGTGTGATGGGTCAAACAAAAACAGAAGCATCCTGGAAGCCACCATAGAATTCACCCAAGCCTCTCAATCTTGTGTGAAGGTGCAGGGTTCACAAAAGCAGCTCACCATGCAATGGCTCTGCTCCTTTTGGCAAGTTCAAACTTCAAATGGGAAATGTGCTATGGAAGTACCCAAAAAGGAACTAACATTTCTCAGTTGAAACACGTGGTACACTCCCCAAAATGTGGGACCAAATGAAAAACTATATCATATTCTATAGTCCTAATATCTTTGTGGGATGGTCACTTTTGGGAGTTGAGTGTTGAAATCAATTAATTTTAGGCCATGAGGCATCATCTTTAAAAATATAATATAAAATGTGTGTGAGTTGCACTAAGATAGCCCTTTGATATGCCTAACTGACTTCTTATGTAATTTTGACATAGGATTAAGTGGTTTCTTGATCATTTGTTGAGTTAGTTCTTGACAAACATGGATATTCAAAATAGCCCAAAGTGATTATTCAATTTTTTAAGAAATAAGTTCAAGTGGCACCCATAACAAAACCAGTAGAGAATGTGGATCAAAGTGACATTGATGCATGCAAGTGCAAAACTTCAAACTTACAAACTAAACACAAACACAGATTTGGGGGGGAGTTGAACCTCAATCTAATATTAGACTTTGCCCAATGTAACTTAAAGTCCCACTCAGCACACCCAAATGCTAGTAAAATTCATGATGAAACAAACACCATTTCTCTAGTGACCATGCTTGTCTTGATCATAGAAACATAAATACTAAGATCTAGGTCCCATGACACAAACATGAAATGAAACATGAATTTTTAGATAGTAGTTTCAACCTGCACCTTTTCATCTTTCCAATGTGTAATGGCATATTGATAAGGGAAATTTTCTTTAGTAAAAAACTCTTGTGCAAACATGTGCACAATTGTGTCCAAGTGTTGGCTTAATCGATTCCACAATTTGTCTTTCATGAATGCAAGAATAGAGAAACTACATTCATCCTTTACAAATTGGTCTAAGGATGGTCATGATATTGACATCAAATGGTTTAGCCATGGCCTTGGGTGCTTGCATTTTCATAGTGAGCTTAATCATGGACATTTGCAAGTGCAAAATCTTAGCATTCAAAGGCTTTGAAGTTTTGAACAATGAGGGCTTCACATTCTTTGGTTGACAATAATGTTTTTTTTATGTTACCAAGGTGCAAAAAGAAAGAGAAATTAACATTAAGATGCATCCAAAATTATGGATACATAATGCCCAAGGCATTCATCAATTCGCAATTGGGAAATATCTCTCTAATTCATTAACAAACATTTCAATTGCGTTAAAATATTGACTTTTCATTTGTCCAATGGATGCCATAAAAACATTTCTGCACATTGACTAGTTAATTGCAACAACTACATTGAAAATGTGCATTTGATAATTGTGATTAGCCATCGAAAAAACAAGATTTTTTGAACTAGTGTTAAGATTAGTAACCCAATCTTAAGTGATTGTTGTTGAAGTGTTTTTCACAACATCACAAAAGATTTGGAAATGTTCACATTAATAGTTAGTCATAGGATTAATGTATATCATAAAAAGCTCAACTTGACAAATTTTTACAACCACAAAATCAACAATGAAAACATCCTTTCCTTGGGAAATTTTGATAAAAGCAATGATGGACTCCAATAATGGTAGCAAGCAAGACAAGGCCAACAATGTGTGAATATCACAAACGAGATTGAGATTTAACCTTGTTTGAACAATTGAAGGGTTGTTTTATGACATTTTGACAATCAATCTCTTATATTTGGCCAAAACATGTTACAAACGCTCCAACATTGATATTCATCATGTCTTGGCATTTTTCAAGATCTTTAGTCCTTTTGTTTTCATAATCAAGAAGTTTAGTGAATTTCAAATGTCACTTGGGGGAGCTTGAAAAATAGGAATACAATGATTGGAACAATTCCTTTGACTTCCCCACCATGGACTAAATAAACAAAGTTTTGTCCTATGAACCATATGCAAGCTTTGCATATAATGCTAACCCATAATGTAATGAAAATGTTTTTTCTTTAATTGTGTTGTCACTCTAGTGTAACAATCTTGGAAAAGAAAAGTTCGACTTGTACCAAAGCAATTGAGCTTTTGAGTTATTTCTTAATTGGTCAAATTTCCATACTACATATGGCATTCAATAATCACAAGGATGAGGAGGATATATATTATTTTCCATGCCTACATCACATGCACACGAACTAAAATCCATGACTAGTTATTAATAATAGTAATTTCATATGCACTTAAAGAGACAAAACTTGCCCCATCTACCACACCGAGAGTTTTATTTAGCACTTTCTCACACAAGATTTGCCATCTCCCAACCAACCCCATTAGACCAATGTTTTCTGGGATTATTAAAAACATTCATTTGCACAAATAATTTTTGCATTACAAAATATTTTGTCATGGGGCAGCCATGATTAAGTAAGTAAACAATAAAAGCAAATTGAACAATCTTTTATTCTTTTCAATAATTGCATTATGAGCAACTTGCTACAACACTATTTCAACACTTGTAACAAAATATAATTTCTCATTAACAACACATTGAACATTGGATTTCAAGAAATAATTGTCCCCAACTTTTAACCTTGGCATGAATATTGAAGCCTTGCAACAACTAATTGCATGTTTCCAAAAAAAATTGAACTTAGATGTTTATTAAAAGGTGTTATCTATATATATATATATATATATATATATCTTGTTTATTACTTTTTCATCATTATAGGTGTTCAATAAGCTATCTTGAGATTGCAATTCAAGAACCAATCAATAATCTTAAACTTGGCCTTAATTTTATCTCCACTAGTTTTTAGTTCCAATGATTCTTCTTTCCTCATATGAATTGTGAGGCATAGCTCTCACATTAGGCAACATGGACTAGTTTTCACATTTTCCATGCTCTAATTTTTTTTAAAAAAAAATACTCATCAATGTGAATTACAAATCTTTACACAATTCATCAAAATTCCCATGATTTTTAAAATTCTGTTTTTTCAAAAATTTAATTAATTTCCACCCAATCAGACAAGAAGGTAGGGTAGGCAGAACCAACAAAGGAAAAACCCTGCCCCCAATAACTTATGTGTAAGTAGGCCGATGACAAACTTGGCAAGTTGGCATCTGCAAGTAGCCTAGTAGACCACTGGTAAGTAAAGCAATAGAGGAGCAAAAGCAATGAAACTCTAGGGATTGCTTCTATTTCACTACTTTTTCACCAATATGATGTGTGCATGGGTTTTGGTTCTTAAACGGACTTTACTTGAAGACCCCCACAAACCAACAAACAAATATGAGATCAGGTGACAATTCATGAAGGGCATGCTGCTGAGTGTTGCAAAAGGACTTCATGAAACACTTCTTCTAGGCTGAGAAAAAATCTCACCCATCATTTTGGTCTTTGCTAAAATAGGCTCCAAATTAATCACAATCTTGAGGACTGAGTTCTCTCCAATGTTGGGCGGTTCTTTACTTTTGGCGAAGACAAGGTGTGCTTTAAAATATAAAGTGGAGTTGTCTCAGCTCTGGTTCCACACCCAAATAGAACCACCAAAACCAGCAAATTAACTTCTAGTTAGCCCTCAATTAACCCTTGGTTCCAATCCCTTCTATCTCAAAGAAAAGCATTCTACTTCCATTTCAGGTTCTGAAAATCATTACCCATTTCCAATCTGGTTCTTACCAGCCAGAACCAACAGTTCTTTACTTGGGTTACCCACCCAGCACTAGTTCTTTCCTTGGCTTGTTTGGAGAGGGGTAGGGGGGTTCAATGACAAACTTGACTGGGGTTGAAACTTGTATAGAGTGCATTAACTTTTTGCATAGGATGATCACCCCCAGAAATTGTATTACAGAAAAACATTGGCTGAGTGAGAGAAGGGGTAGGACGAGAAAAACTTTTGCAAGTAGTTTATGGGTTAACTGGTGTGTGAATGATTAATTTCCTTAGTGTTTTGATCCCACAAAGATGATGGCACTGAATTTAATTAAATATGAATGATAATGTCTAATTTCCTTAGTGTTTTGATCTCACAAAGATGATGGCACTGAATTTAATTAAATATGAATGATAATGTCTAATTTCCTTAGTGTTTTGATCCCACAAAGATGATGGCACTGAATTTAATTAAATATGAATGATAATGTCGCACTTCCACTTACCCACTCAAGTGTTGGAATGGTAGTCCATAAGTGGACCACTACGGTATACCACGAAGAAAGAGTTAAATCTATTGTTGGCGGTTGCGTTTATGGTTGAATAAACGCACCTACAATGGTACCTTCACGTTCTTGAGTGAGGCATCTTGTAGTGGCTAATTTAACTCATGGGATGTTAAATTTGGATTCAGAAACCATTAGTTAGTCTAACAACCGAATATTTTATAATGTTTAGAAAACACACAAATTTTTTTTGGAGCTTTCACCATGGTACTAGTCTAGGTGCTGGTTCACGCAAGGCATCACTAATTAGCTAACCATACTATTCTTGAGGACATATGAAGCGTATACACTTTGCAGGAATCTAATTCAGTAAGGGGGGACGGGGGGAGGGGGATGTGGTGTCCTTTTGTGAGGTTTGATCTTTTTGGATTTTGGTGTTCTCTCCATGTTCCTAGTGTGTTCCACAGGTTCTCAATGACATCCCCAACATGATCCCCCAAGTTCCCAATGTGTTTTTTAAGATGTTCCCAATAGCATCACACTTTTATCTCATATATTTTTTTTTACCCAAACTCGTCATTTCATAATCTATATAGCCTTATAGGTGGGCCAAAGGAAAGCACTTCTCTATATATATCAAAAAAGCTGGTTTCACAAATCCCTAAAGATGATTAACTAACAAGTTAAAAAAGTTACACTAAGAAATTGGCTCTTTAACTAGTTGTCTAAAACCTCTTAGTTATACTTGGTGTGGTACACAGTTTCAGAGACTGGTTATCAATATTGGTATGAATACTGAATATCAAATACCAGTATGACCTAAGTCTGGTCCCAGCTTAATACCAGTTCAGTACCAGCTGGTAGGGACTTGAGGTAATACCAGTCTAGATACCCGGCATATACCAGCCATATTCCAGCCCCAAAAACAAGTGGATACCAGACCAACACAAAGAGTCTTTACCAGTGTTGGGCGGTTATTTGATTTTTTGAAATAACCTCGGGTTCTGGTTTTTTGAAAATTTTAAAAATCAAAGAACCTGTGGTTTCAGTTTTGTGAAAATTTGGGGAACCAAAACAACTAGTCTGGTTGTGATTTTTTATTTTTTATTTTTTCCAAATTTTAGATTTGGCATTTCCTAACCAGACCGGTTATTTTTGGTTCTATTGGCGGGTTCTATTGGTGTCTTTGCAAATAGACCCGTGTGTTATTATTTTATTATTTATTACCCGAATAGGTCGTCGGTCCACATCTTTTTGCTAAAATGAAGAAACTTGATCATGAAGAAGGGCACAGTTAACCAGCACCCACCAGTGCACTATGAAGGATGGATGGTAAGTGGTCAGGAACCAGTTTTCCGTTGGGTTCCAGTTCCCTAGATAACCATGGTGGTTAGCTCAGTTGCATTTTGTTTTTCTACCTACCTACTAACAACCCACAAGCAGGTTCTTAGTAGTAGGTAAGTTGTAAAAACAGCCCCTTACCTATGTACAAACCATCTACTTACTTAGTAGTCACCTATTTTCCTACCTATCTACCTATACATGAGACCTATTTCCTACACTATTGGTTACCAAGGTGAAACCAAATATTAACTCAGTCAAGGTTCATCCACGACTGAGTAATAACAAGCATCCAGTTGATGGTGCACTGATGGGGTGCTGGTTCACTGTCACCCATTTTTGACTGTTGAACAAAGTGCACTCCAACCTTTAATGTCCAACAATACTAAAATAATAATAAAATGATAATAATAATAATTAATAATTAATAAATTAATAAATTGCACGTTCTGTCTACAAACTACATTTTACAAGTTGCATTTCATGAAAACCTATAAAGCTTTATTAAAAAACACACCATAGATTAGGAAAATGTACAAAGGAGTAAAAAAAAAAGAAAAGAGAGATTACTTGCAACCGCTCAATAGCAAAGAATCTCTTGGCCTCAAACTTCAAATAACGACCTTGACATTTGGAGTACAAGAAAACAAAAAGCCCCAAATCACAAGAATAAAAGGGGATGCATCAAATTAGTATAGGTACATGCCACCACTTGGAGATGATGGCCCATCACTTCCTTTTCATTTGCAAAGTTGTAGCAACCTTCACAACACCTACTTCAGATCATCTCCCTAAAGCACAAGCTTTCTGCCATCAATGCCACATAATCACAACTAACTACAACAATTATTGAAAGAACCAGCCACTTGCAAAAGCGACCAGATTAGGAATTCACGAAAGAAAAAAAAGAATTGTGTGAAGGATAGTTCTTTGATTGTCATGGTTCTTTGCATGTTTGCCTTTTGGAGGTTCCTTATGAACTTGATTAGTTGATTTTTTGACCTTTGACAACTAAGTGGACATATACCCATGCATAAAATTGTCAAGTATCTATTGTTATTTTTAATATTTGCCCAACATTGGTCTCTACTAAGTAATGATGGTAAGTTTTAGGATTTAAACAGGTTTAAGTTCAGGTTGTATAGGTCAAGGTCTAAGGTCTTTTGATCATTTGTCTTTTTTTGGCTGAATTTTCATAACTTGACAACAATAAAAAAAAGGTTGATGTATCCAACAAAGGGATTTTTGAGATTTTAAAAAAAAAATGTCATATCTTGACAAGAAAAACTTAAAAGTTGCCAGATTTAGACAATGTGTTTTTGCAAGTCACTAGAACTAGGTAGGATTCCAAAAAAGATCTACTAGTCCACCGAAACAATCGCCATTTATTGCTAATTAATGCTCAGGATCCTAGCTAGTGCACCTACTTGAGGAATTTGGAAAAAAAAACCATTGCTTTTGACTAGAGGTTTTGAGTTTTGTTAGAATCATCATTGGAACCTAACTAAATAATCATCTTTTTAAAATTGAACAGAACTTGAACATGGTGCTATCCTATTTAAAACAAGTTGAGGTTCTTTGAATAGATATTAAGTATAACCTTATAAATAAAATAAAAATTTGACTTTACATTTTAAGCAAGTTATTGCATTTGATTGGTTGTACATAATTTATATTTTGAATTGTGTGCACTAGTTGAACAAACTAATACTACAAACCTTTCCAAGGTGAATGGGCTACCAAACAAATAACATTGGAATATGACCACAACCCAAACAAGTGTCAAACATCCCCCCCCCTCATATTAATTATATCTGACCTCTACTTGGTTACTAGACCAACTTGCATAAGCCACCACAAACTTTCAATTTCTCCATCAAAATATGTAAAGACTACTCCAAATCCCAAAGCACTCCAATATGTATGCCATTAAAAAGGATGAGCTTTGATGGGTCTCCTCAAAATGGGTGTAGAACTAAACCTAGCTTTCAACTTTTGAAAAACAACTTGTTCTTGTGCATCTTTCCATATAACTCCTCATTGACCTTGGCCAATTTGAATCAAGGGTTTGGCAATGCTATTAAACCCTTTGACAAACCACCAACAAAAATGCCTTCAACCAACTAAAATTAGTTGGTCTTGGAACTTTGAAAATTGCATCCACCCTAGCCTTTTTGCATTCCCAAACCTCCTAGGTAAATCATGTGGTCCAAATATTCCATTCACAATTGGAAACACCTACATTTTCCTCGGTGTCATTTCAAGTACTCATGTGCCCCCAATTGTTCAAACACATTTTGCAAGTGACGACCATGTAATTCCATGGTGAAATTAAACATAATGATGTCATCAATGTAACATTTGGCATAATCCAAGCATGTAAGAACTCGATTCATAAACCTCTGGAATTATGCATGTGCATTTTTCAACCCAAGAGGTAAAAAATTTCATTGATACAAATAGTCTTTCCTAGTTTGGTCAATGCTTCAACCTTCATGTTATCACCTTCCTAAAGTGGCAATTGGTGATATTTGCATCATAAATCCAAAATGTTAAACAACTTGGCTTGGCCATTGTAATCAAAATTTTCCTCTAATAGTGGCATGCCATACTTGTTAAATTATGTTTGCTTATTGATAGGTCTATAATCTTCACACATCCATCATTCAGTCCAATTGCCAAAAAAATATATTTAGTAAACATAATTGTGGCAAATGCATACTCCCTTTTAAAAAGTTCTGCCAACCAAGCTTCTAAAAGTTCCTTCATCCAAGCTTTCACAAAAGCCCATTACATATCAGTCAACCAATATGGTCATTAGAAAATAAAGGTATTATCATCCAAGGTGATGGACATACCTCTTGCCTTTGAAGTTTGCCCAAGTCCTTGAAGCTAAAAGCAAAACATTGAAGATAGTTTCACAACAATTGTCACATCTTGTGTGCTTCACCTCTTGTCACTGTGGGACCAATTTCTAGTTCCCATGTGTTTGTAGTTATGGCTCCCTTGTGCTTAGATGGCAACTCAACCTTGGTGCCCAAGGTTGAAGCTACAACCTATAATTGCTATAAGGTTGATATGGGAATGTATCCCCACATGTAACTCCCATTCCATGTGCATTTGAATTCCTTTCAACTTCTTTAAACAAGTCCAAGATCTTGGATGCCAAATATGCATTCAACTTGTATGCCCACCCACACCAAACATTAAACCTTCATGACATCCATCACCTTTTCCCTTCATGTAAAATCCCATGGTTGCCAAGGGTATTTGGCCCATTTAGGATCACCAAATGTGACCTCATGATCACATTGCCCCCCTACATGAATGTACATGTCCAAGATGAAATGTAAAAGGTGATGAAAAAGGAAAAAATTGAGTGGGAACCAATGTTATTTTTTCTAGCGATTTAATACCAAAATTTTATTTAAAAAAAACCTTGGCTACCAATACAAAGGGGGTTTTTCATTAAAAATCACCAAAAAAAAATAACAATTTTTTTTGTT
>Ga0209611_10008748_pt1 | contig 15635 bp, 19 predicted proteins | sample S1TSphgellanicum_3_FD_187693 | JGI IMG/M metagenome (GOLD analysis project Ga0209611, IMG submission 187693) | Host-associated microbial communities from peat moss isolated from Minnesota, USA - S1T2_Fc - Sphagnum magellanicum MG (SPAdes) (version 2) | ecosystem: Host-associated > Plants > Peat...
ATTTACACAAAAATCTCCGCCAACCCAAGCGTCCACCCTCCTAGGACATCAAACAAAGGTCTGACATACATCTGTCTACGATCATGCTCTCCTCCAGAAATAGACCACTCAAACTGTCGATCTCATGCACTTCACCCCAAGCTGCTCTGTTTTACAACTTCGATCCTTACTGAATCCTATTCTTTCCAAACTTAGGAGCTAGCCTTCTCCTAGTTGCTAACACAGCGGAAGAATAATCAGTAACTAGCCAAAAAAGCTCTGCGCTCCTCAAAAAAAATCCTTTCTCCCCCAAAATTCTCTCTTGCCAAAAATCCTCCCCTTCAATTTTTTCTCCTCCTACTTTTTCCATCCCTTCTACCTTCCTCCCAAAGCACCTTCCTGCCCCTATCCAACTCCCAGGATCCCACCCTCAATTGCCACTCACCTCCATCATGAATGCCAATTCTGGCGCCACCATGCATTCTCGCCGCTTGAAACCATAAAAGCCAGTACCTCTGTTGCCGTAATCCCGTGCCGTCCTCCTCAAGTGGTGAGTTTCCATGATCAAACCAAAGCAGCCGCCATGTATTGCCTTAGTGATGAGAAGTAATGCGCCGCCAGCCAAGTGCTGGTGTAAACAAAATCAGGATCTGGATCAGAACGGCAACGTTGTTCGGTCACCCCATGTTCGGTTACATATGTCACCCCTTCGTTCTTCAAAAAGCTGAGTCCCTTAGCTCTGGAGGCCTTGTGGAGTGTGATACACTTGAAGATCCCTCCGTGGTCTTTCCCATTGGTTCCCATCAACGTCTTGAATAATGCATATGTGGCTTCCTTCTTCGAAGTCCAGATTGCCAATCCCATCAATATGCGCAACGAACAGGTAGGGACCTTCCTAGCTGGCAGTCAGTGCCTTCTTTGTCACAACCCCACTTTGGCCAAGTGTGCGGGTGAAGCCCAACACTTGGAAAAGTTGGAGGTTGGGAGTCTTCCGGGACTCCCGAATGTTCAGAGCTCGACAGCAAGGCCCAAAACACCTCGCATTGGGGTGCTCTTGGTGTCATTGAAAAGGTCTTGAAACGTAGATATCGAAAATGCCCTCGCATTGGCAATTCGGACATTTGCAGCCCAAGTTATGGGCAAAAGAAGGGTCGGGAGTCGAATTGGCAGTTTGACTCCTGACCACTAAAAGTCAGGAATCGACCTCTTCCCGACGTCCGAATTGAGAGTGAGACACGACGTTGAAAATCTCTCGAGGAGAGCTACAACATTGATTTAGGACTTGTCCCAATCCAAGTTTTGGGCGAGGAGCTATGGCCGTTCAAAGTTCCGAGAGTCCAGCCGGGACACTTTCGGGACTCCATTTTGGGAGTCCCAACAAAATGTGCCATTTGGATGTAGCCTCCGCGACCAGTCGCAGAGAATACTATATGGGTGAAGGTGGTGGCTTCCCCCGAGTCCGGGCCGTGGTGAGTCTTGTGTGTCCAAGTGCCCGTGGCAAGTCCCAACACCAAAGGGTGTTCCGAATGCTAAACTAACCTCTTGTGGTTAGTTTTTGGATGCAGATTCACACGAGCTAAATTAATCCCTCTTCTTAGTCTAATCCAGGGGCTCCCAACTCGACCCTCTACCCCTTTTTAGAGTTGGAAGCTGGGAGCGTGCTACCAAGTTTCAACTTTCCGCAACTTGACTTTGTGAAACCTTCAAGTGGGTTTCACCCCGTGATTTAGGAGCGCGTCATTTTTCTTCCCAGGCTTCTTCATTTTGATCATCATTTCACCAACAACCAGGCCTTCAAAAGCCTGTTTCCTTTCTCTAATCGCATAGGCCCTTTTCTGCTTCTGTTGTGCCTACCCCACATTGAACAGAACCTTCTCATGGATGCTAGTGATCAATCTAACCTTCTACATGAACTGCTCTGCAGTAGTCTCCACATCCGCAATGTCATCAACCTCGACAGTCAATGAGTGCAAATAGTTATCAGCCCTAAGGCGTGGTGTACACCCAGTTAGAATCATGAAAGGAGAGAACTTTGTGCTGGACTGGATTCCGCATCGGTATCTAAACATAACCTTTGCCAGTTGCTCATCCCAGCAATTGGCATTGTTGGGTGCTGTAAACAGTACTGTTATGCCATGTTTGATCGTCTTGATCAGACGTTTAGCCATACCATTGCATTGCGGCCATTGAGGCACGTGTGTTGATGATGAATCCCATAATCTTTGCACATGGCGTCAAATTCTGCTGCCCATTCTCCTCCATTGTTAGTCAACACAAACTTGGGTACCCCGTACTTGCAGATCACGTCATCCTCCAGAAACTTGGTTGCTGTCTTGGCCCCATGGTCAGCCATAGCTCTTGCTTCACACCATTTTGAATAATGGTCAATAGCCACTAGGATGTATTTGTTGCTTGACTTAGTCTCAGGCAGCGGCCCTGCAATATCCATGGCTACTCTGTAGAACAGGTCACAAACGGTTATGCTCTTCAGTTCTTCATCTTCAGAGCGTATACTCCCCGTTCTCTTCACCATTTGACAATGTCGGCACACCCTTACTACAACCTTGACATCCTGAGTTCGGTTGTGCCAAAAATACCTTCTGCACACCTCAGCTAGAATCCGTTCTTCCCCAGAATGCCCCAGGTCCTCATGCATCTGAACCACCAGTCCCATACGATCTGCTTGTCTTGGCACCAATAGTCCTTTGAAGTACAGTGACTGCCCCTACCAATGATAATTGAGCATCCTCTTCCTCGCCCTTTTTAATTCCAAATGATCAACAGTGTCAGATAGCACTCTCCCTTGCAGCAATTCCAAACAGTTGACATCTTCCCATATGTCACTGCTTCTTGAGTCTGCTTCACATTCCTCCTCCTCATCAAGATCTTCAGATTGAAGATCATGTTCACCCACCTCTAATAGTTGCTGAGCTGCTAAAACCAGCTCCAGTTGCTGTTGCTTGTCATAGTAATGAGGTCTCTTCCTCAGTAAAGTCATCCCAGTAGTGCTGCTTTGTACAGCCTGATTCTTCCCCTTTTCTTCGTCCTCACATAAAATGACCTCCTGAGGCTGCTCTTCCTTAGACACAATGTCAACCACATACAGATGGTGTTCACTGAATCACATAGAGTGATTGATCCCAAAACAATAGGTATGATGTTGTACTAACGCCCTACCCTTTCTTCTAATCCCGAGCCACTCCATCTCTGTGCCATTCTAGACAATGAGAAGCCTTCCTTCTTCCGTGTGTGTGCCAGCCTGTGTGTCGCAACCCCACTTTGGCCAAGTGTGCGGGTGAAGCCCAACACTTGGAAAAGTTGGAGGTTTGGAGTCCTCCGAGACTCCCGAATGTTTAAAGCTTAATAGCAAGGGGCAAAACACCTTGCATTGAGGTGTTCTTGGTGTCATTGAAAAGGTCTTGAAATGTAGATATCGAAAATGCCCTCGCATTGGCAATTCGGACATCTACAGCCCAAGTTATGGGCAAAAGAAGGGCCGGGAGTCAAACTGGCAATTTGACTCCTGACCACTAAAAGTCGGGAATCGACCTTTTCCCGACGTCTGATTTGAGTGTGCGACATGGCGTTGAAAAGATCTTGACGAGGGCTACAACTTTGGTTCAGACCTCAATGCGATCCAACTCTACAGTCGGGAGTTATGGCGGTTCAAAGTGCCGAGAGTCCCGTCGGGACAATTTCGGGACTCCATTTCGGGAGTCTCGGGAATTTGTGCCATTCGGATGTAGCCTCTGCGACCAGGCGCAAAGAATACTATATGGGGGAAGGTGATGGCTTCCACCGAGTCCGGGCCGCGGTGAGTCTTGTGTGTCCAAGTGCCCGTGGCAAATCCCAACATCCAAAAGGGTTCCGGAATGTGAACTAACCACGTGGGTGGTTTGTTTTGATGCAAATTCATGCTTGATCTACTAAAACTTCTTCCTAGTCTAATCCTAGGGCTCCCAACTCGACCTTCTACCCCTTTCTAGAGTTGGAAGCCGGGAGTGTGCCTCCAAGTCTCAACTTTCTGCAACTTGACTTTGTGAAACCCTCAAGTGGGTTTCACCCCGTGACTTGGGAGCGCGTCACTGTGCATCTCCAATGTCTTGGATTTCCTCACAAAAATCATCATCTTCCTTGGCTGGTCCAGTTGGGTTTCTACTCAAGGCATCAATGTTAGTGTGTCTGAGACCCGATCGGTGCACAATTTTAAAGCTAAAGTCTTGCAGCATGTCGATCCATCTGCCTCGCCTTCCATGTGTGTCAGATATAGTTGCCAACCACTCGAATGGCTTGTGATCAGTGCGCAGAATAAAATGATTCCTATACAAGTACTGCCTAAAGTGCATGACGCCCCATATGAGTGCATAGCACTCTCCTTCCATGGGATGGAATTTCTTTTGTGCCTCTATCAGACTCTTGCTGGCATAGGCTACCACCTTCTCCAACTTCCCTTCTCTCTGGGATAAAATGGCTCCGACCCCCTTGGGTGACCAATCAACATCCAAATAGAATGACCTCTTAAAATCAGGTCGTATAAGGATGGGCACCTCGGCCAGCGCTGTTTTTAAAGCTTGGAATGCCTATTGACAACCCGCATCCCACAGAAAATTAAAATCCTTTCTGGTTAGCTCGAATAGAGGAGTTGCCAGTCGCACATAGCCCTTGATGTACTTCCGGTAATACCCTGTCAACCCTAAGAACGATCTGATGTTAGTGACCGTCCTTGGCTAGGGAAAATGTAGAATTGCTTCAACCTTATCGGGATCTGGTCTGGTGCCATTCTCACTAATAACATGGCCCAGGAATGCAATACTCTTCGCAGTAAAGCAACATTTTTTCGGGTTCAGTTTGAAATTCACTTCCCTCAGTTTGCATAGGACCATATCCAGATGCTGAAGGTGCTCTACCCAACTTTCGCTGTGGACGTTGAGGTCATCCACGAACACCTTCAGAAAGTTGCTGCCAAAATCCTTAAAGACCTCAGACATAGTTCTAGTGAACGTGCTTGTTGCATTCTTAAAACCAAATGGCATGACCATCTAATCATACAATCCGGTATTAGTGATCAAAGCAGTCTTCTTTACATCCTTTGGAGCCATTCGAATCTGCCAGAAGCCGAACTGCAAATCTAGAGCCGTAAACCAGGCCGAATTCCCCAGTTGATCAATGACATCTTCCACGAGCGGCATCAGAAATGAGTTACGTCGTGTTTGTGCGTTGAGTGGCCGGTAGTCTCCACAAAAATGCCTGCTCCCATCTTTCTTTACTGGTAAAGTAACACGACAGGCATATTCGGAGCTATTGGGCCTCATCTTGCCCAATTCCACCAAAGCATCGATTTGCCTCTTCACTTCGGCCTCTTCCCAATAGGACAGCCTACAAGGTGATGCTCTGCAAGGCGGAAATCCTTGCGTATCAACAACATGTTCCCCCATAGTACAACAACCCAACTCACCCTTGTTCCAAGCAAATACATCCTAGTATCGTTCCAGAATGTCCCAGAGTTGTCGCTGTCCTCCTTCATCCAAACTGCTATCTATTTTAATTCATTGAGAGATCTTCCTCCATCTAGCGGTGAGTTCGTCATGGCAAGATGAGTTTGAAGGCCCAGTAGTTGTGCAACTAAAGTCGTCACCTTTCACCTGAATAACTTACAGCAACATCGGAATTGATGAAATGTCCGTTGGGTAGGTTTGCTGCAACACAAACGTCGCATCAGCATCAGGCGTGCTTTCATGCCGGGTTCGTTTTCCTTGTTTAGCATTAGCAACCCATCTCAACCAATCTGCATAATCATCTGCATCCGTGACTTTTTCACTCATGAAGGCATCAGCCTGCTCCTATAGTGTTAGTTGTAGAATCCCTGGCGGTCCTTCTGATGTTATCAGCTTCTCCAGGCCATTGTCCCCAAACTCATCCTCATGATTAATCTGCCTCAATGGATTGGGCACTGGCTCTCCATGCTCACTATAATCAGTGCCTGTATCAGAATCTGATGTGGTCACGGTATCCTCCTCAACCACATTCTGAGACAGATTAGTATTGTCACTGGTGGACGTACCCTGCCAGACAGTCGCAGATTCTTGCACCAGAGTTTCCGAGTTGATCTTCTGCAATAGATTCACCATTGTCAAAGGCAACACTTCCACATTGGCACCTGGCCCATGCCTCACCTGAATCAAACCTCGCTCTACATCCACAATTGCCCCAATCTTTATGAGAAAGTCTAATCTAAGCAACACATCATAGCTGTCCGTATCAACTACCATGAACGTCATGGAGCACTGGACTCCCCCGACTTACACTGGAACTTCGTCAATTCGACCGAGAGCCTGTGTGATGACCCCCAACGCGGTCTTGTAGGTTTCTGATCCAGTGACCAGATGCATCATTCCTAGTTCCCTTACGACCACAACAGCCATAACGGACATGGAGGCTCCTGTGTCAACCAACCCTTCAACAATATAATTGTTGATCTCGACAAGTAGGTGTAGAATCTTGCTTTGATGCGTCTTATTGATGCAGATCTTCCTCAATGTGGGAACGGCAGACACCATAGATACCTGATTCTCATTCGCTTTCGAATCTTTCCTTTTTCGAGCCAGCTTCACTAAGCTTTCAAGATGTTCCAGTTCTCCTGGAATCATCAGGATGGTTTCCATAGGGCTCAGGGAAATCTTCCCTTTGATGAAATGTGAGAGTATTTTCGACCTAACAGTTGACTCCCGAATCGCACCTGTTCCTTCCCCTGCAATTTCAGGAGAGGGTACATCACCCACGGGTGCCACCTCAATTGGCATTCGTCTCCGTGGTACCCGAGTGTGTGAAAATAGATTTTTATCCTCGCACAACCTATTCAGTTGCTGTAGAGTCGCTTGCTCGTCATCTAACAAGACTTCAACAAAATTAGTTGCTCCAGAATGCACCTTTCCATCTTTGGGCTTCTTCCAGCATCTGTCTTCTGAGTGTCCAAGTCCTGCGCAGAAGGAGCACTTAATCCCACAATTTTCTGTCCTATGCGGCATATTGCACTTGGCACATTTCGGCCGTGCTTCATTGAGCCTCGGACATGCTGTGGCTATGTGATCTCCTCCATTACAAAGTTGGCACCCACCAGATATTGTGGAAGAGGAAGACGGTATATTGTTCGGCACACTCCTCTTGAAAAAATTCACCAGTGTGTTGTTCAAAGCAGTCACCTGCTTTTCCATTATGGTCTCTTCAATCCCTTCTTCCTGTTTCTCCCTCAAAGGCTTGAAGGGAGTCTCTCCCAACTCCCCCAGTACTCTCTCGAGCTCGGTAGCAACAACCACCAGCTCCTCAACATCAACGAATGTCCTTACTATGCACAGCTTCCGAATCTCAGGCCTTAGCTTGGCCAAAAAATTTCTCCTTTGCTTAGCATCGGGTATCCTCCCCCTTTGAAACAACTTGTCGAAACGTTCAAAGTACTTCTGAACTTTCTCCTTTGGCTCTTGTTTGATGGCATCTAGTTTCATCTGGATGTCATCATCATCAATACGCCCATATTTCTGCACGATGAGGGTCCTCAATTTAGCCCAATCGGCAGGCACTGGCTGCAATTTCTTGAACCATTCTTTGGCTCGATTTCATAGATTTAATTTGGCGATCTTGAACAGCTTGTCCGCATTGAGATCGCGCACTTTGGCCGCCATCGTGAGACGCTCCGCCCAATCATTGACGTCCTTGTGATCCCTTCCCCAAAACAACTCGTCCATGCCCTGGGGATTAGTCATCTTTCAAAATTTCAGCAACAACAGAAACAAGATGCAACACTCCTCACAACACACAGACCTTCAAAACACAAAAACAAAATTGATCAGCCCCTTGGCTCCTGCAGCAATTATAACCCTTGAAAGAACAAATTTCGCCTGAGTCATCGATCGAACTTAGATTGAGTGCCCTCAGCTACGGGGGTCAAAGGTTCAAAATTTGATGGGAAAATGGAGAAACATTGCTCATCTGTGGATTCCAACTGGAATTGCCACTTTGATGATGAATCGAGCCAAACCCGCCATCTTATGAGACGGGACCTTGTTTCGGAATGCTCCACACGGACTATGCGATCTCCAACTTGGAACAGGTCCTCCACACTGGGTATGTAGAATCTAGGAAAATGGTTAGCTGAGGGAGTGGACTTGGGGATCCAAATGTCTCCTAGCCTCGGTATACCTCGCTGTCTCTCAGCAAGCACTGGCGTCACTCTACGCAAGGTAGGTGGTGTAGTGGTATTGGGTCTGAAATTGCGAGATGGACACCCACCCCCTGGTTCCATTACTCACCTTCACCCAGACCTCAGCTCGGGTGTAAAAACCACTGTGAGCTATTTCGATCGCTATATCTCCTACTCTGGCTTGATCAGGATCTATTCCTACAATAGTTATTACACCAAAACCCAAGGATCGCAATACCACTGCCCCTCTCAGTGGCACGACACCCCGAGTAGTGTAGAAGTCGAACCTACGGACGACTCCTTGTTCACGAGTCTCCCGAACTAATTCTTCCACCTCTATATCATCTACACCAGTGGAGGACATATTTCCCTGACTGCCATTACACCTAGGTTCCCATACATTACACCGAAACTCTTTTGATCCAACTTGCTTTGATACCAAAAGAGAGGGATCCAGACAACAACCAGACCCCTCTAACTCTGCTTGCTTGCTTCTGACAGATTGAACATTAAGCATTCACACATCAAAAAAACATGCACAACAACATTACCGACCCAGACTCATTTGAGCCTCTGCAACCACAATTCCTACTCAGAGCTTCTAGGATGGAATTTCACAATTCAGATTTACACAAAAATCTCCGCCAACCCAAGCGTCCACCCTCCTAGGACATCAAACAAAGGTCTGACATACATCTGTCTACGATCATGCTCTCCTCCAGAAACAGACCACTCAAACTATCGATCTCATGCACTTCGCCCCAAGCTGCTCTGTTTTACAACCTCGATCCTTAGTCAATCCTATTCTTTCCAAACTCAGGAGTTAGCCTTTTCCTAATTGCTAACATAGCGGAAGAATAATCAGTAACTAGCCAAAAAAGCTCTGCGCTCCTAAAAAAAAATCCTCTTTCCCCCAAAATTCTCTCTTGCCAAAAATCCTCCCCTTCATTTTTTTCTCCTCCTACTTTTTCCATCCCTTCTACCTTCCTCCCAAGGCACCTTCCTGCCCCTGTCCAACTCCCAGGATCCCACCCTCAATTGCCATTCACCTCCATCATGAATGCCAATTCCGGCGCTGCCATGCATTCTCGCCGCCTCAAACCATAAAGGCCAGTACCTCTGTTGCCGTAATCCCATGCTGTCCTCCTCAAGTGGTGAATTTCCATGATCAAACCAAAGCAGCCGCCATGCATTGCCTTAGTGATGAGAAGTAATGCGCCGCCAGCCAAGTGCTGGTGCAAACAAAATCAAGATCTGGATCAGAACGGCAATGTTGTCCGGTCACCCCATGTTCGGTTACACCACCACCAAACATTGGACCCCTAACACCTAACACCCCCATATCTTCTTCCATTCCTTTACTGAATTAGCAACTTTTGCAATGTTGAAAGCATTATCTAAAGAGCTACAAATGTTCTTCTAGCTTCAGAATTAGAGGAACAATGTGTGAGGATTCAACCTCTTTTGAATTTTAAGTGTTTGCCTGACCGGCTTGTCTACCCTAACCTAGTGCTGAAAACTGGAGAATCAAACTTCCAACCTCCTAGTTATTAGTTATTACTTACATTACAAACTTGTCATTTTCATATATTTATGTTTTTATAACATTTTAATAATGTGTTCAAAATTGATTGATGATATAATCATCCATGATATGATGTTATGATAATATTGTAACATAATATTTTGATCCAAATATTGTGTTACAATATCATCACAATATTGTATGAACATTTAATTTTGAACACATTGTTAAAACATTATAATATCACAACTACATGAAAAGAGAAGTTTGCGATGTAATGTCCCTACCACTACTTCTTTGATAGCAAAAATTCTTGCTTGCACATTTCTGAGGACAACTTGGGTCAGGGCCACAATGTGGTAGCCTAAAAGAAATGTCAGCTGATATGTATATCTTTTCAGAAATGATATGTATATCAGCAAAAAAGATTTATGGTAATTAAGTCACTCTACTACCAAAGTCACTCTACTACAAAAAAGATTAGGTAGTAGAGTGACTTAATTACCATAATATCATAATCAGCTCATAAATTTGCTATCATAATCATATCATAATTTTGCTATTTTGTTGGCAAACGTTTGTCAAATTTTCAATCTCATGAAATTAAAATAAAAACCCTATCACAATATTAATTCTTTTCCTCACTACAAATTTTGGGCATGGAAGGAAAATGTTCTACAGTTCTAGGGTAGTACTTAATGAGAAGGTTGTAAATCTGTAGAATCACATGCTGCTCAGCTTTAAATCGTGAAGTGCAAGTTACATTGTTTGTTAATTATGCAGATATATGATTATGATTGCAGCCCACGCAACTGATGCGCAGTTTAAATTCCACACTGATATTCATTTATTCTCAAAATCATAAAGTGGTTGTTCAGTGTTGAAGAGTTGTTGAGTCTACAGACCACTACTTGAACACAAAACTCCAAGAGCAATCGGGTAAGAAACCACATGTAAAGTGGTGAGACTGTGGCTTACTTGATGGAATTGTATTGAGTGTGCCTGCACCACCTTTCATTTCACCTGCAGCCCCTTAAAGAGAAGCTCTTTGTTTGAACAGCTGGTAAGACTGACATAGTTTGGCCAACCTCCATGAGCTGGACAAAGCAATATGATATTGTGAAGGGTGACATAGTCTTGCCAACCTCTATGAACTAGACAAAGCAATTGATATTGTGGAGTATTTCATCTCTCTACAGGATCCTGGAGGACTGTTTCTCTAGGAAATACATCCACTGAAACAGTTTCTTGCCTTGAATCTTCACTTTTATGGAGAGCAAAGCCCTGTGCACTTTGGGAGCGTCCCTGCAAAAAACCTATCCTACAAAAGAGGATCAGGGATTTGGAAGTTTTTTGTAATCTTCTTCCTGTTCCCTTGTTTTCTTAGGTTATGAAGGCTGATCATCATGAAGAAGTAATTTGTCACCATCTCCACAACTTCCCAAATCCATACTCAGGAAGCAGCAAAGTAGCCACTGATTCTATTGCACCACATAATTCACATTTTCTGCTTTGTGTTTTCTAAGAATTGCAGAGGACTGCACTGTGAGGACAACATACGATGGTCTTCATCTGTGTGAAGAAAAAAATTGTGATCGATGAGATTGTTGGAACTGGTACCTTAAATTGTTTTGAACAGTTGCCATAGTGAACTAACACTTAAATGCTGCATGCCTTAACCATGTGGCCTGTGCAAAAGAACACACAAAGTGCAAGGAGCTTTTAGCAAGAATTTTGAGCTTCTGATTTTACTTCTCTAATTCTCTAAGGGGTGCATAAACCCCAACATTTCTATATGCATTTTCAACTTTCCAACCTCCTCCTCATACTAAGAAACAAGGTCATGGCACATCACTTGTGTTGTTTGTTATAGGGAGTGATTTTAGCAAATGAAAACAAGCTTTATTTTTCTTTCTTGTGATACTGGTGGACTGCTTCAACAAGCAATTGTTAGTTAGGTTGATTATGTGGAAATAACCTAACTTTAGCAGACTGCAGGGATCTTGGACTCTAATCTTTACATACCTTGATTGATAAATCTCCTAATTGTTTTGGGTTGCTGTCTTCTTTTTTGAGCTTTGGAAATGTCCTAGTCCTGGAAATTTTGACTAAGGGATGGGAACTCTGAGATTCAAAGGGGATTGACGATCCATGACTTCTGTCCACATAGTCCACTGTTGGTTTGTTTCACTTGGCCCTTAAAAAGGCAGGAAATTTTGGGCTATTGCCCATTTTTCCAGAACTCTTCATTGCTGGGGTCTCTTTGGATTGGGCATCCAAAGAAACCCCAGCCATTAGGTTCAAGTTAATTAGGTTCATCTGGCAATAAGCTGTAATTTTGACCTTAGTTTTAAATTGGGAGTTAGAAATCTGAATGGTGGCCCAGCTTGAGACGCAGCACCCATGGGGTGGCCACCACCCTGAAGGGGTTAAACTAAAACCTCATGAAGGACTGTGACAAGTTTCCTGACCTGATTGGATGTTTTTTCTAAATGCAACAGCCAACCAGCCCCCGATTGCTGTGCAATGCACGTCATAGCAATGTAGGTGAAACCTCATAATGCCATTCAGCTGGTGCAATGTGTGGGAAGAGGGTGAGTAGTAACAAGTGTTAAGAATGCAAGGACCAAGAGTCTCTTTTCCTGGTATTCACTCTAATACCACACTCACTTTCCCAGTCCCCAGTTCTCGCCCTGATCACACTCCTGCGCAAGTAAATTAGCCGGATTGACTGTTCATCAACCAATGGCAAGCTAATTGCTGGTGGTTTCCTCTCAGAGCTGTCCAGTTGGTAATTTGGCGAACGTAGTTTTGATGATCACTCATTAATGCAGCTGCAATGGCTATTGTGGCCAGCACATTAGTGAGTGATCACCAAAACTATGTTTGCTGCATTTCCTAACAATGTCCAAGGTGCACATGAAGGACTTTATAAGCAAAGCATTCTAAAATTCCAGCATCATGGAATGTGTTCTGCTCACACTGAATGCTGTGAAACTGTTCCCATTAACTCAACCAAAGCATAATAATTTCACCTCTTTTATTTTTCTGGTGAAATGTCACCATTTTTTGACAAAGAAATTGGGAAAATTTTGTTTTTCTTGTGTAAGTTTGACTAAATTTGCTATTTTTTATTAAATTTGCCCAAAATTTCGATACGAAGCAAAAGAAACAAAACACCCTGTTTCACTGGTATTAACTCAAGTCAAATTGTACACTCATTTATCCAAGTCCAAAGATATTTAAACCACCAGAGTGAACCAACTGCCACTCGTGCAGCATCCATTGGAAGCCAATCATGGCCATGTTGTGGCTGAACCCCAAACAACTTGACATCAGGTTTCATCTTCGGAAATGGCCAGAAATATAGAAGGCTAATGTTTCTACTATCATTTTTTTAATTGCCAGATTTGGCTAACTTGTCTTCTGGCTGATGGCCATTTCAGCTACATCACAAAATTGGAAAAAAAGGAACTTCATAACCACCCTAAATCTAGGAACTACAGCATTATGTAATGTTTCCTCCTGACGGAATGCTGTGAAATTATTTTCATAAACTCAACCGAAACAAAACAAAATTCACTGGTTCTTACTGAGGTGAACCTAGAGTATTGATTATCAAATGATAGATATATAAACTGCCAGAATTAACCAACAACAACTCATGCACCATCCATTGGAAGCCTGTGGGGAGTAGCGTTTCTTTCAGCAATTTTTGTTTGCAGCCAGAGTGATAATCATCCATAAGAAGATGTAGAAAAAATTGTGATCATCCCTCAGAAGATTTAGCCAATTCTGGCTATGAACCACACATGAATTACAGATCTTTAATCATTATTTCATAATTTAGGCTACACACTGAAAACCAAATGTAGAAATTTGGTGAGCTTTGTGAATTTTCACTTTTACTGATTGAAAACCTTGAAAAAAATTCATCTTCAAAATTTTTAAATCCACCTTTTGGCAAATTTTCACCAGTAAAAAAAAGCCAGTCAGAACTATTTTGTGGATGGATACCAATTAAATTGACATTGGGTCTCACCTTGATAACCTATCCAATACAGGATAAATCCTCTAGGTGGGTAGAGAGGTACCATAATAAGTGACTTCTAGATAAGTAGATCCCCCTAGTTGGTAAGTGTGTAGTGTAAGGTAAAGCGCAAGATGGGGGCATTCTCAAAATGAGGAGCCTACGATGAGGCGACAGTCAAGTCTAGCCCCACATTTTGGGAATGTCCCCCACCCATGGGCTTTACCTGTCATAAAGCACAAGGAAAAATTTATCATGAACCAAACCTATGTAGATCACGAGGCTATAAATGGGAGGGTTTTTATGCCTATGTCTCAATAGTGGGAGGTTTCTTACACCTTTGAGTAGTCATAATTTCGCTCCCACCCTTGAGGAGTAGGCGTAGTATCCCTCCCAATTTCTAGGAGGCAAATTCATGGATATTATGTGCCCCCCACCTACACTACAAGTGTATTCAACTGCTTCACAGTGGGTCTAGTGCGTTCTTAGTGGGTAGGTAGTGAACTGGAACACACTGGAAAAGTGTTTCCTGTCCATCCACCATCGATCCTTTATTGCAGGCTGGTGGGTGTTGGTTCACTCTGGCCGTTTTCACTTGGAATGATGGAATGAGCGAGGGACTCGAAGAGACTGCAGTGCTGCACTTTGCTAATTCCGACCCAGCAAACCATGCCTCTCACCCAGACAAAGAAAAGGGCTTAACTTTTAGCTGTGTTTGTAAAGGTTTTCAACTGGCCACTCTCACATTTTTCTGATCATGCCAAGTCTGCAAATTTACCTGTTACCAGTATACAAGTCGTGTACCTGTTGTGTGGAGTTTGATGCACCCAAAGAGTACACATTATGTTCACCAAAGATCTCATCTTCACATTTCATTCTGTTGACACCTTGTGGTGATTTGTATAACTACACAATGGTGTAGCCTTTCTGGTTTTTACAGCACTCATTCCTTGAGTTCAACTTGTGCCTCAAAATGCGACGATGCAGGTTCTTAGAAGCATGAAGGATGAGCAGACATTTTCGACACTTTCATTCATGAACTCAAAACTAAGAAACAAACTAAATGATCATCTCAAATTGGTTGTGGAACACATTTGGAGAACAACCTCGGTAATTTTGGAATTTCCCTTATAATGTGGTAGCTTAGGACAATTGGAAGAACACAAAGAAAAGGTTCAAAACTTGGTTATTGTTTGCCTCTTAAATTAATAGCTTGGCTATAGGGCACTATTTTGTATGAGGACATTATTCGTCAGCAACTCCACAGGGTCCTATGACAAATGAACACAATCAAATGTAGTACCATGGCAAGTTCAACATTTCATTGTCAAATCATAATTCTGTATCAAAAAAGCTTATCCCCAAAAAAATAATCCATGAAGATTCTGTGTCAAAAAGAATATCCCAAAAAAATTTCAAAAAATTCCTTATTTTCCTTCATAATTTGTTCTTTGAAATTTTATTTCTTTTGAAAATTCCAACATTTCTGAAAACGATACCATTAGTGTTGAAGCTGCCAAGCTACTTCCGTACAGGATGTAATAGTTTCCTGATTTTATATTGGTAACAGGCCTCATCCACACACAATTAAGCTCTCTTTGTTCAGCTACCTTCTTATCAGGCTTTACTTTGACTTACATTTGATTTGGGCTTCAAAGGCAGTTTTGATCTTTGTTCATAGATGTTACTATCACATTTTACTCTGAATCATACATTGACTGCTGAATCATCCTGCTCCTCCCTTCCATTAGTGTCATGAGTCTTAACCTACTATATCCTATTGTTTTTCCTCTACTTTGGGTGTATTTTTTTGCTTCTTTATTTCTACTGCATTCATTGTACAAGAACTCTGTAGCAAGGCCATGCCAGAGAGGAATTTTTTTTACCAAGTTCTGATGGGATTGGAA
>Ga0209611_10008750_pt1 | contig 15633 bp, 13 predicted proteins | sample S1TSphgellanicum_3_FD_187693 | JGI IMG/M metagenome (GOLD analysis project Ga0209611, IMG submission 187693) | Host-associated microbial communities from peat moss isolated from Minnesota, USA - S1T2_Fc - Sphagnum magellanicum MG (SPAdes) (version 2) | ecosystem: Host-associated > Plants > Peat...
GTCCTAAATCTCTCTCTCTCTCTCTCTCTCTCTCTCTCTCTCTACGTTTCCATGTTTGATTTGGAGTTTCTTTGCTGGTTGATTGAGGACCTCGTGATTTCGCCGGTATTCAAAAAGCTACATTGTCTTAGAGAGAGAAGAAGTGCGGTCTCCAAACATTTGAGGAACATTTGCGTGAAGAAGATTGTTTCGAGTCTCTGCTTTTTGCCTGTGTAGTTTGGTGTCTTCTCTGCTGGAGCAATTATATCTTCTTACGTAATTTCTTCTTGTACTGGCCATCCTTTTTTGTTGCCTGAGATCTTTCAAGGCACTGTGACAGGAGATTCTGCACAAGATTGTGCTCCTTTGGTGATATGTTCTATTTTTGGCTAATTGCTTCATTCACCAATTAATAACGTTGTTTTGTTCACCGCCGGTTATTTTAAGACTACAATCTTGATGGATCTCGTTTTATTTCTTTGTGTACCAAGGGAAACTTTCTCAGAAACGTGAAATTATTGTAAGGAGGACTGTGTAAGGTCTTGTTGCTTGGTTCAACACTTTCAGAGCTATCTGTGAAAAAATGTGTGTCCATTTGTTATGTTGTGATGCATTTCACAGTCTGCACTCAATTCTTGAGTTAGTCTGCATTGCAGAGCTCAATGCTCTCCATCAGCCAAATTGTTTTTGTGTGAAATTTTGCGTCTATGTGACACATTTTTTAACTGTTGCAATTCCTTTTAGATGTCTTTTAGTTCACCACATTCTGAGGAGAAAAACATGGCAGTCAGTGTATTTAGATATGAGGTTCTTGGAAGTCACCAAAACACAGTAGGATTCTAGAAAATGTCTACTATCCTCTTTGACATGTAGCCAAAATTGGCTCTTTCCTCTTGTGGATGGTTGCCACTGTGGCTACATCACAAAATTGGGGGAAAAAAAAACCCTGCTCTCCATGTTGATAATATATTTTGATGAATGCAATGTATTTCATAGAATTAGAAACCAACGAGTCTCCCAGTCCACCATTAAAATCACGAAAAAATCTTCATTTTGTGTCTGGCAATAGTGACAAGAACATGTGCATGGGGCTGGTCTACAGAGCATTTCTAATCAAAGACATGTATCTCCTGTGATTGCTGCTGCTTTGGCCCTCAGCTTGGATTCTTTGCAGACCGAAATCTTGAAGCCTTCTCAGAAACCAGGTCAGTAGTTACTCTCCATAGTAACACCACCGCCATTCAGGCGGCAATTGTGACTGAGACTGAGACTACCAAGAAGGTCAAGAAGGAGTCACGGAAGAATGATGAGGGACTATCTACTAATGTCTTCAAACCAAAGGACCCTTACATTGGCCGCTGCCTTCTGAACACCAAGATTGTTGGCGATGATGCTCCTGGTGAAACTTGGCACATGGTTTTCACTACTGAAGGTCTTTTCCCATCGATGGCCTTATTTGAGACATGTCTGTTGTCTTGTCATATAATTTCTTTATTTCATTTCTGCTTGTCAATCAAGAAATTCTGTGTTCTTGTATGTGTTAACTTGAAGAATATCCTTGGAAAACTATGGTGATACACAGGCTGCTGTGAAAGACCATTTGTAGGTATGGTCTTTCATGGTGATATGGTGGGTTTGGCTCATTTGGGTTGTGAGGTTGAGTACTGCTAACGTGACTGATAAACCCTACATTTGTTTTGCTATAGGTAAGGTTCCTTACAGAGAAGGTCAGTCTATTGGTGTTGTGCCACCTGGTACTGATGCCAATGGGAAGCCTCACAAGCTGCGGTTATACTCCATTGCCAGCAGTGCTCCAGGTGACTTCGGTGACTACAAGACAGTAAGCCTGACACCATCTGCACTTTTCAATGACTCGTAAGGTACCTAGTTGTCACAAGGAGTAGTGGAATTCCAAGCTGTAATGTTTTCAGCTTAATTCAGGTTATTGGGCACTAGGGTTACATATGGGTCTGTTGTGGAGTTCTCTTCCTTATGTGAATTTTTGAACTCATATTATGCTTACTGATGTGTGAAGAAATGTTGGTGGGCAGGTGTCCTTGTGTGTGAAGAGACTTGTCTACACCAACGACAAGGGTGAGGTGGTCAAGGGTGTTTGCTCCAACTTCCTCTGTAATGCAACTTCACACACCACTGCTTCTCAATTGACTATCTGTGGACATTCTCAGTTCTGTTTTTGTAGTCAATGCTTGTTTTCATCCATTATTCCCTGACACACATGGCAAGGGTGTGGGTGTCCCTGATCCCTTGGTTGAGGGTTCTGCCTGAATGTGTCTGTCTAACTTGAATTGTAGCTCCTGCACAAAGTGTTTGAGCCCATGTAGGAATAAGCTCTGTGTTTGCCTTAAGTCTCCTAGGGTGAAGACAAACCTTTTGGAGTGTCCTTTTTCATTTGCTTACTGTAAATGCCTATACTCTGTCCTCAGGAAAGATTCCCACTGCAGCTCACTGTTAGAAATCTTCTCAAACCAAACCTTCTTGTGGGCTGGCTGATTGATTTCAGGTGACTTGAAACCCGCGGATGAAGTTGCCATCACAGGGCCTGTTGGAAAAGAAATGTTGATGCCCACTGATCCAAATGCCAATATTATCATGGTAATGGCTGTGCTCATCCATTCTTTGGAATTTCTTTCAAACCACAGGCTCTGAAGTTTTTTTGTCGGCCTATGTTCTTCTGTTGGCCTAGAAAATAACAGTGGACATGTGAAATTGCTTGGGTTTCTAACCATTTTTAGAGCTGACATTTAGCTGGTATCTGAATTTCTCATGTGGTTATGTGATGGCAGCTTGCTACTGGAACAGGGATTGCTCCTTTTCGGGGTTTTTTGTGGCGCATGTTCTTTGAGAAGCATGATGACTACAAGGTGAGAACACAGAGTGGTCAGTCAAAAGATGGTGAATTAAAAAAGAACCAAGAAAAGCATCATGGAAGGAAGTAGATTATAGATTGGGGGTTTGGGAATTATGTATGGATACAGTTTACTCTCTATTAGTGAAGCTCTGCTTAGGAGCTAAAGCTTTTGGACAAACGTAGTTTCAGCTGGCAGCAACTCCTCATCTCTATGCCACAGGACAGAAACTGAGTTGAAAACTCTGTGCTGCAGTTCAATGGATTGGCCTGGCTTTTCTTGGGAGTACCAACTAGCAGCAGCTTGCTCTACCGTGAGGTACAATAAAACTGATCACTCCTCGGGTCTGCCTCAGGTCTCAAAATTGTAGAGCACAGACCCATGTACTCCTTTTTTGCTCCTAGGTAATGGCATGAGCCTGGAGTTCTGAGTCCCAGTTGCAGCAGTGAATGATTAACATCTGGGTCAACTTCATGTCTTGTAGGAGAGGACCAGTCCAAGTAGTACTTTGATGATTGGAACATGTGTTTAGCAACAAGTAAACTAATTTCTTGATCGAATGTTGCTGGTTCCTGCACTGAATTGCATGCTGCTCTGACAAGGAAAGTGACTATATGCATGCACAAAGCCTTGTGATTCTCAACCCATTGATAAAAGAATGACTGAAATAATGAAAAAATTTAATAAACATTTATAAAAGACCAGCCCTAATTGAACAATTGGTGGTTCTGGAAAATTGTTCAGGAGTTTGAGAAGATGCAGGGAGATTACCCTGAAAACTTCCGCCTAGATTTTGCGGTGAGTCGTGAACAATCAAATGCCAAGGGTGAGAAGATGTACATTCAGACACGCATGGCAGAGTATGCTGAGGAGCTCTGGCAGCTGCTGCAGAAGGATAATACATTTGTTTACATGTGTGGATTGAAAGGCATGGAGAAGGGCATTGATGAGATCATGACTGGCTTGGCTGAGCGTGATGGTAAGCATTTTTTCACTGACTTCCAAATGTGACCAGGGGTGAACAGCACCTTTCCTTCTTTGAAAACCACCATTTACATCTACCTTAGTATGCCACCTGTAAGGACTCAAAACCTGATCCCTACTTGTCATTAATTTGATCTGTCAAATGCCAGTAAGCCTTCCTCAATTGGTCGTAAAAGCCTTGACAAATTTTGCAATGATCAGTTAAGGTATAAATATCTTGCATTGATTTCAACTTGATCAAAACCTGTCAGTCTCATAATGTGGGACCATGATCCTCTAGACATTCAAAAACCACCTGGGATGGTGGTGTTAGAGCAGCTCCAGCAGCAGGAGACAAAATGAACAATACCACTATTTCTAACTCCAGTGTTAGTTGCCCCTACCCCACTGATAAACAGTACACCCTGCACAATACATCTTTAAATTATAGCCAAAAGCTACAAGTGGACCAATAAAGTTAGCTGGCCTATCATGAATAACAACATATTATTAATAAATGGTGCCAGAAAATCTAAATACACAGCAGATTGTTACATACTGAGGTTTTAAATCCCTGCTATCTAAGCCACTTTTGGAGCAGCAGGTTGGCTTTCATGCCACTGGTACAGAAACTGGCATACAGGGCCTTTTTCTGGCTGCTCCTGGAGCTGCTCTTACAACAAGAACCTCATCAAGGCAGGAATTAATTACTTCTGATATCTTTGCTAGCTGCAAAAGTAGACAAAGGGATTGTTTTAGGGACTATAGTGTCATTTTGCAAACTGTTATTTGACAATGCCATGGTGGGTGCAGGGTATGTGTGGGCGGACTACAAGAAGCAATTGAAAAAGGGTGAGCAATGGAATGTTGAGGTCTACTAAGAAGGATAAACCACAAACAGAAACCTCCTTTCCAACTCTCTGCTAGTGATGGCTTGTTCAACTCACATATCTCAACTATGTTATGTATATTTTACCATAGGCGATGTGATTCTTTCAGGTCAGCTACTGTTGCATGCTGCCCTTATGATTGGAGGAAGAAAGAAATTGTTTAAGATTCGCGAACTTCTCTACTGTCACATTGTGCTCTTACATTGGAATTTAGTTTGTTAACAGGTCGCTGTCAATTTCTTGATGTCTGGATTACATATATTTTATTTAGTCTCTTTATTGTGTTAAAACTTTTTGTTTAGTGCATTATTCTAATCACTTTAATACTGGAAGAATGTTTTAAAACATCAGTCAATTCATGTTATAAAAATAATCTTTGAAGTTCATATATCCTACAATTTTCTCTTTCATCAGCCATCATGATGGATCTATGTAGTTCTATCTTGGTGGTCCCCTGGCATTTTAGCATTCATCAAATAAATTGTGTCTTTTTAGCATTTTAACCTAGTGACTAATTTTTTTTCCATGTTAATGCCACATGTACACAATAGCTTCTTGTGCTTATCCATGCATTTGGTATTGTCAAGTGTTAGACGAGTAAAAATTAGATCTCATCCTTCATCAATGACCATCAATCACATATTTCCATTTGTAAACATTGGGTACTGTACATGAAATGTATCTAGAATGGAAGGTTCAGATAGTTGTAACAGTTTTTTTCTAAGGAATAAAATTCCCGTTGAATTGGAACATACTCTCTCTCATGTGGATGGTGTGAAGTAGAAGTTGAAGTATGTGAACAATTGTGGAGCTTATGAAGCTGAAGTGAGTTGGTGTATAATCCACTCCCGGGTTTTGAATCTGCATTTTTGATAATCCTAGTGATGAAACCAGTAAAATTAGAGTCTTGGATGGAGGAAATATCTTTAGTTTTGGAATCTGGCTGCTAGGTAATCCAAGTTCATAACTGGGTAACATAAACTTTCAAGAAACATTCAATATCATTAAGCCCATTATAAGTATTTTGTGAGCAGCAGAAGACTGAAATATTGATTTATAAACAAGTCAACTTGTAGAGTTGAATCAGTCAGTGACACAGAGGAAATTGTGTCACGCAAGGAAATTGTGATGGCTCCATGTGCCCATAACAGAGCAGCCAAACTCCTCTACAGCATTTTCATTTGAGCACTATCCCTACTGGTACAGATTCACATAATTCACAGTTCAAAAGAAAATGGTAACCTGAGAGAAAGTTCACTTCCAATTCTGATTTACTGTCTGAGCAGATGGTATCTCGAAAGGATGGAACTCAAATTGGTAATAGGGTTTGATGTCACAGGAATCAAGCCATGGAAGAGCCATCCCACAGATGTGTGTATTTTCACAATTGGATATAAATTGCCAAATTGAATTCCTCTGTACTCATAGCTTCAATTCATCCTCACTGTGTACAAGCCTTCATCCTGCAAAGCATTACACAAATATTTGGTCACCTAACAACAGAAGAACTGTGTAACAAACCTAATCATGCAATCAGCATTCACATTGTGTAGCTTACTGAGTGCAATTTGTTAAATGACTCAAGACCAACTTTCAGTTGCTTCCTCAATCAGGGTCTCAGCAAGAAGAGGCAGGAGACAGGTTGATGAGGCAGGTTCAGTGAAATGCATTGCAATTAGAGTTGCAAACTTACCTCCACATGCATTGAGGAGTTGCAGCTTGGGCTACGACTGGAGATGAGCTGATGCTGGCATCAGCATCAACACCTAGTGGGGAGGAATTTGTTCAATTCTGATAACCCAATTCCAATGTAGTGCGCAAGGCAGGTAATCGAGGGCCCATTGGAGTCCCTCCCACATCATTTCTCCCTCTAGAGATCAGTGCCCGGCCCATCACATTCAACATCTTCACACGACTCATTTCCTTCCCTGTGATCAGAAACAGGCTCAGATTCTTGTAGCAAGCTTAACTACCCATTCCTGCTAACCAAACCCCTTTAGACATTACAGCTTTATAGTGAGGACACACCTTCACCACACTAGAATCTCTTTTCTTCAGAATACAAGAATTCCAATACTGAAGGTGTGCAAGAAACAAAAGAAAAATCAGTTAAATATTCAAGACCACCACCCACCAGTCTGTCAGGCACAAAATGAAGAAGGAATCTGTTGTACCAGCAGAATGCCAGTCCCACAATCTTCTCATCAGTAGAATGAGAAAAAATCAGCCATAAATTACCTTCTGCAATGGAGAGCCCAACTGCCCGAGTCTCCAATTTAACTGCATGGCCGCTTCGTGCAGCAGCTGAAAGTGATTGTAGAGCTGGCAGCCACCATTGCACACATTGAGAAGATTGGAAAGAAATTGAATAAAAAGAGAGTAACTAAGCAAGATCAGTGTCCTCAGAAGTCAGGTAACTTGAGCTTACTTTGCAAAAGGTCCTCTTGTTTGTCATCATCACATTTCTTCAAGAACGCTTGCAAACGGATGAATCGCTCTTGGTAGCAAAGAAGAAGCTTGTGCTCTGTGGTACTTGTTTCCACCTCTGCAGCTGCTGTTGCAGGTGTGTGTGATAGTCCCAGCATTTTCCCCCACTCCTCAACTGGTGAAGTAAGTGCAGCTGGGCATAAGAAACCACCTTAAATCTTGCAGAAAGATAGTGAAAAAGCTCAAAAGGTAATGACCTTTTTTTAAAAAAACAAAAATCCAAAGTCATTAAAAGAATCTTTGCAATAGACAAATGACAAAAATCACATGCACACGGACAGTTTGGTCCATCATCCAAAAGATTTTTTGCTGCAATCAGAAAAGAAGTGAACATATAAGATGCATCTGATGCTCAGGTTATAAGGTAGAAAAAAATTCTTGGAAACATCATGCTAATTAACAATGTCCCAGAACTTGACCCAACCTCCACCATCTTCAGGCGACAGAATGCTGCAAGGAAAAGGGCAGTTCAAACTAGCATTTCAAAGGTAAAGCTGAGAAGGACAAAAGAAAGATCCTCATGGTGGAGAACCATCAACCAAAAATCAGTGGTAAAGCCCCACATAAATTGGGCTCAGCACAAAGACCTATTGCAAGATGCAGAGATCAAGTCTTTGAAAAAAAGCATTCACAGAGAAATGACACAAAAATGCTCCACTAAAGTCACGAAGCTTGAAAAACCAGCAGTGTACATGAGAGTTAAGGCACCAGCATTGCCAGCTACATGGATTCCACTGACCTGTGGAAGATTTTGGACTCAGTCCTGTAGAGCCAGTGGGCATGGGTGAGAAATTCAGGGTGAGTAGCAACGATGGCTCCCCAGAGGATACTGTCTGCTTTGGAACTGGCATGGGAGAGTAAGCAGGCACAGCATGCAGAGTCGATCCAGACCACAGTAGAGGCTTTGATTCCCTTCTGTTTTCACTCATCCCAGATTCTTCCATACAAAGATTCACCTCCTCACAAGCTTTGGCAGAAGCTTTCCCTCTCAAAGACCCACAACCCATCACCCCAACTGTAGACTTTAGCACAGGATTGGGAGTTGGGATACTCAAAGGGGGGCTGCTGTACAAGCTGCTCCCCATCATCATCATCCTCTGCCCAGACAAACACTCCAGATGTGGAGTTTTTTGCATACCCAATAAACTTCCAGAATCTGTCTCTTGTAATAATCCCTGCAACTTTCGAGGAGGAGGGAAAAGGCAACTCCCGGGATCAGCAGCAGTCCCTTGCAACTCTTCTTGAGGAGGAGTTAGTCTTGATGAAAGCAAACTTTCAGGAACTGTTGTTGTTTCCTGCATCGTCGGTCGTGGTGACACTCCTGCAGCAGACATGTTGATGTGATCCGCTACTACTTGTGTCATCTGCTGGGGGATGATTCTCATCATGCTCACGCTGCTGCTGCGCTCAGGACAAAGAATCTGGCTGGAGACAGCACCACCGCCATGGGTGGTGCTGCATTGTTGATTGTGCTCCGTTTTCTTCTTCTGCAATATGATGCGCTGGTGGAAATTAGGGTTACAAAAGCTTCGAAACTCCTCCTGCGGCAAACTCGCGACGGCCGTGGACTCCTGGAGTGGCATGTCCAGAATCTTCGCTAAAACCTTGTCGATCACTTGAGCCTTCACTTGGTCGGAGCTTGAAGCTCCGTGGAATCCGTTGGAGCTTCGCACATCGTCGACGACGCAGCTGGGGTCCAGCTCAACAACGTTGCGGTTAGTTCGCGCTGCTTCCATCATGTCTTTGTCCATAATCTCGTGAGCGATTTTTGTTGGCTCGAGAGGCTTCTTCCTCCTCTTCACGCGTTTCATGGGTCGCTCGCTCCCTGCTGCTGCATACACGAAGAAGGGACTGTCAGAGCGTTCGCCGGCTCCAAGTGCAAGGTAATGCTCTTGCACCCATTTTCCCGCAGGCTCCCTTTGCGCATTACCAATTCCCGCCTTGTGTCGCTGCCTGCAAGGAATCCGAACCTTGTCATCGGGGACCACCACGGTCGTAACCACCACCCCCGGCGCCGAAGAAGGCTGCTGCTGGTGCAAGGGGTAGTGGTGGTGGTTCTTCATCAATGCATTTTCCTCACAGGGTGTCTTGGGTGCAAAAGAGGGCACGAGACTGCCACTTGCTCCCGGTACTGGCGTCTTGCTTAGACCTAAATTATGCGAGTCACAGTGCGCTTCACCTCCCGCCGGTTGCATCCACATGGGGCTGATGATGCTCGGGCTTTGAGCAGCGGAGTTCGCCATCTATCACTGTCTCCTCCTCACCTCTCCTACCGCTTCCTCGCAAAATGCTCACACTGTCGGGCAGTAGTAGTCGATCACAGGCACTACGCCCAGGTATGGAGCCAAGTCTCTGCAGCTTCTGGTAATGGACGCGAAGCTGCTGCTGCTGCTGCGGTTTTTGCTAACAAACTTTAAAACTACAACACCCATAGCAACAACAGTTCATTTTCCTTTCCACAGAAATCAAACCTTCCTTCCCTTCCCTTCCTCCCCTTCCTTCCACGCCTGTCACTCCAATGCCTGTCAGAGTAGACTCATCCCCAGCCAGAAGAGCCACTCGACAATTCTCATCTCCCTCGCCAATACAACGACAACAATTCCAATGCCAGACTCCCCAACAACAACCAACCAACCAAAAAACAAACACCCAACAACAATAACAACAACCACCGCCAAACACAACAGCAAAACCCAATACTTCCAAATCAAGAAAAAAAAGAAAACAAAAGAGCTGTGGTCGACAACGGCAACTGCTTCTTCGTCAAAACTCCACAAAATCTTCACAAAAAAAGGACAGAAAAGTGTACACAGACTCGGGGGGGGGCGCGGGGGGTGGAGGGGTCAGGGGGCACGAAGAAGGCGAGAACTGAAAACAATAAACCGTAGCCGGGGAGAACATGAGGTGCGAGAAAAATAAGAGACAAATAGCGTGTATAGAGAGCTAAATTTAGAGGCTCCCTAGACTCGTGGTCCTTTGCGCCTGCCTCTTTCACGCGCTTTTTTCTTTCTTTCTTCGGTTGCTCCTTGCGGTGCGTGCGTGGGTTACTTAGGCGCGAGGGCGGGCGGGCCGGCGGGCGGCCGGACGCCTCTCTGAAAGGAAAGGAAAGACTGCACTCAAAAGAAAAACAAAGAAAGCGGAAAAAAAAGGGGGGGTTCGGGGAAAGAAGGCAATTCCCGCGCTTTTCTTTAACCCAAAATGACTCTTTCAAGCTTTCTTATTACCCCCCCTCCATCAAATGGGTCGGTAATTAAGTGAAACTTACTTGTACGCTCGTCCATCAACTGGTCGGTAATTAAGTGAAACTTACTTGTACGCTCGACCATCAACTGGTCGGTAATTAAGTAAAACTCACTGGTACCCCCCGTCCCTCCCTCCCTCCATTAACTGGTCGGTAATTAAGTGAAATTTACTTATAGTGTACATGTGGTCATTTCGCGTAGCCAGGAATTTCAACGTGCCCGAATTTCAGGAAATTCTTATTGTTACTGTGTGAGTGTTACCCAGCCCTTTACCTTTTACCTCAATTGGGTAGGGTAGAATAATTTTATATATATATATATATCTTGAAATGTTTTTATTATTATTAACGGTATAAGTATATTTATAATTTATGTATTGATTCATATATACATATATATTCTCATTAATGACCTTTAATAAATATATATAAGTCATTGGCTGTGACTATAAGGGAAGAGACTAGACCACCAATGTAAGTTTTCATTTGGTCTCACAATTTGGAGGAATGTTGAACAGGTGTGAGGGTATTTTTTGTTTTTTTGTTTTTTGGGGGAACATTGTGAAATGTTCCCTATTTTCACCTGGTTTCACGAGCCATGACATTATTATACATGATGAGATGAGACTCCCTTTGATGAATATATTGTTCCTCATATATGTATATTACAGTGTGTACATATTTACACTATATAAATAGATACATACTAATACCCCCTTGGCAGCTTTGATGCTGATTAAATTATTTGGAGAAATGTTGAAATCTTCAACAAACAAAAATTCAAAGTAACAAAAAAATTTGTGAAGAAAAAAATAGAGGATTTATTGGAATATTCTGTTGTTTGACCTGCAATCTTCAAATTTAATTAATTATTTGACAGACATGTGTTGAAGCTGCCTTTGTACAATGGTATATATATCTAAAGCATTACCTAATAATAGTAGTGTGTCTTCAATATCACCTAGTAGGACTAGATCCCACCTTACTCTAGATTTTTAAATGGGTAGTTTTTAAATGGCCAAAATCTGTTATGAAACTAACCCATAGGTACCTAAGGGGTACATAATCACTTAAAAACCTGTCAGGATTTTGCTCAGTGTGTGTTCAGGACAGGTTATATAAGGTCTCATTGTATGCTATATTGTCTTCACCCACACTCAGCATTTGGCCTTACAACAATATTTCTCACATCCAAAGATGCATAACTTATTGGACTATATAAAAAGGTGAGAACTACTAATAGCCAACCATCTCCATCAATTATTTTATCTAGCCAATTCAAAAGCAAGTTTTAGAATAGGCAGTGCCTTTTGTTGACCAAAAATGATAGCATTATGTGCACAAATGCTGGTCCAAAACCATTTTATTGTCTCAAACTGGCATAATGTTTTATTGTTCTTTGTCCAAAACTTCTTGTGCAAATGTGTGGGTGGGGAACTTCAGAATGCCTTTCTTATGTGTAATGCCATGCACCTAAGTTGTTTGTCAAAATCTGACATGTTTTGAAACAAGATAAGGGCCTATCAACCCATTGGAGAGATTGAAAACACCTTTCAGTCCATTTACCCCAATATTGGAAGGTCAAGGATCTTGAAGCCCTTCTCCTATGCCATAAAGCATTCCAGGTTTTTTTCATTGTATTTGAAAGCATCCTTCCATATGGGAGTTTCTTTAATCAGACAAAGGACCCTTTCCTGTTTTACACTAGGGAAGGCCAGCTCCCACAAGCCTCCCCTAATGTTGGGGCTTACACCCTTGGGCTACGGCCCTCAAGGGTACAACCTTCAAATTATGGGAGCCCTCAGGACCAAGCCTTCCCCTATTATCTATTATTCCCTATTATGAGCCTCAAATTAGCCTCACTCAAAGTTGCATTGGTCCGTTTGCAATTGTCATTCACCTTTTTTTTTTAAATGCAATTTAAGAATTACTCACTCTATGTTTTTTGTTGCTGGAACTTGGAACACTAGTTTTGACATAAGTTCCCCCCCAATATTTATTGTTTGTTTTTTTTCTTCTTGATTTCACAAAAGTGGCAAATTGTTGTTCAGAAAACACATTTCACATGATCCCAACAAAAACTTCTATCCAAGTTTTTATCAAAAAAATTTCACCTAAATTTTCTTTAAAAAGAAATCACTCTTTCCCAGCAGCATTTTTTTGGGGGCAAAATTATGGTAGTCGAGAAATTTTTTTAAATACAAAATGTGAAAAAGGTGCTCTTCAAGATCTTCTAAAAAATTCCAAAAATATGTATACATATTATATTTTCTGCAAAGTTTTCACAACTTGATAAAAAAATCTGTTCTGCATGATATAAAAAATTATAAAAACTGTAATAAAAATTTTTAAATATAAAAAATAATGACCACCAATGTTTTCTTTTCGATCAAAAAAATTTGGAATTTTTTTCTAGTGTAAGTTTTGATTAATTTTCTGGGTAGATTCCACAAAAAAATTTATATCACAAAATTGGCCCCACCAAAAAAATAAAAATTGGTGATTCCCATGAGCGTTTCTGTTTTCAAATTCCTCAAGTACGTCTACTGGCGAGGATCCCCAGCATTAATTCGCATTAAATGGCGACTGTCGTAGGTGGGCTGTAGCATTTTTGTTTTTACAAAAGTGCTGCTGCTACAAGTGACGACCTAACAAATGCCTAGGTCTTGATCTGGCTCATCTAATTTTTTTTATTTCGAAAAATGAACCCAAAAAATCCTTTAAATCACAAAAACCAAAATTACGTTTTTTTTCACTTCTGACACACAAAAAACGCCAACTTTTGAAAATTGGCCCAAAAAAAAAACCACCGAAATTTCCAATCTCCGAACAGAGGAGTGCGTGGGACACCAGAGGTGGTGGGTCACTGGCTCCACTCGTGGTTTTATTATTATTATTATTATTAGGAATCAGAAAAAATTAATTATTGAAATTCGACTTACTTAATAGGTAGGGTGTTCTTAGGAAGCCCAAAAATAGTGGGAGCCAATATTAGGAATAGAATTTCCATGCACCCAATGAGAAGTCAAGTGAAGCCAAGATCTGACCACTACGTATATCTTTTCCCGGTGCACTGGATAGGCGTTTATGGCTGGCGCGCAATTCAAGGGAGGGTATTAATAGCCGCCGTTTCTACCCCCGCCCCATGATTCATAATCAAGTAAGAGATGCATAAAATAAGTAAACAATTGTGTAGGTACGTTGAAAAGGCCACTTACACTTAAGTGGCCAGTTACTCACATTGTGTGCTCTACTACGTACCTCTCTAAAAACCAATGTTGGGGGCAGGTACCCGCCTTGGTGGTGGGGGATTAAGAACCGCCAGTTCCATTTCCCATAACTCGGAGCCCAGCCAAATCCGGGGGTCTGTTTTTCAAATTCCGCGATTTTATTTTATTCTCCCAAAGCACCAGACCCCGGAACTGGGTTCTCAGTTCTATTTTAGGTGTGAAACCTGAACCGTGAGCTTTCAACTTTTGAAAAAAAAAAGGTGACTAGAACCCAGGGTTAACTGACAATTTAACGCTGATTCCGGTCTGGGTTTAGTAAGAACCGGACCAGAACTTGATCTGATTTTCAAAACTGAAAATTTATTCAAAACATTTGGGACAAATCTGAGTCTGACCCAGAACCAGATCCTTAATTTCATTAAATGAGTTAATGAAATTTCAATTTAATTTGATTTACTTTTTAGAACTGGAACCAACCCGAGGTTCTTCATACAAAAGAAGAGAACTTCCCAGCACTGGTTTACACTATTTTCCATATCTTTTTTCTTTTTTTTTTTCCCCCCTGGTGGAACCTCAGATCTAACTTAACACCACATGGATCAAATCACATTAACTATGTTCAAGTATTCCATTGCATCACATTAGGTGAGAGTGAGTTCCCCTCTCACAAAGCTCTAAAAATAATAATTTAAAGAAAATGTGAAGGAAAAGCAAACACCACAACAACAACAACAATATCCCAAGTTGGAACAAGGCATGATTGGAATCCTAACGTTCATAAAAACACCAGATGTTTGTAATAAGAACAAGCTTCAGAACTCATGATCCAGATGAGGTTCCATCATTGGGATGTCCTTCCAATCAGGAACCCACATTAAATAAAAGGGGGACAACCATCACAACGTGCCTTGATTTTCTCTTCTTTTTAAGGCTTTTTCAACTTTTCCTTTGTTCCCAACATGTTCCCTTTCAAGTTCCCAATGTGTTCCCTAAGGGTGTTCCCAATAGCACCTCCCTTTAATTCCATATGTTTTGCCCCAAAAGTCCTACCCTTCTCACCTACATAGGTGGGCCCAAGAGGGAAGCATTCCATCTTTCCATAGAATCTTCTATTTGGGGGAGTCTCTTTATTTTCAACTTTTTTTTTTTTTTGAGATGGGCCAATCAAAAAAATTGACTCATTGCAAAATTAAAATAGTTGGACTTATTAGTAAACCCCCAACTAATTAATATAAAAAAATAAGTAACCCAGAGCAAGCACAATAGGTTACAAACTTACAAAGAGAGCAAGACTAAGAAAGGTGAAGTGAATTGCATATAAATATGACCCAACAACAATAGTAAACTTTGAAGTAAATAATTATCAGGCCAGGATACTGCAATACCTTGGGCCCTACATAAATTTTCAGACCACTAGTTGTCAGCCCTAGATTAGTGTGTTCTGGGATTTGTCACCCTAGTAGTAGTCCCCACCCATTATGGCAGCCTTGCCTAACCCCACCATGAACCAAAACCCTAAATAGGGATCCAAAAGGCTGGCACAAATCCAGGGCCACAGCCTCCTCCAGTACAAGTTTGACAAAACATTTGCACAGATAGTGATAATGAATTTGTTTTCATAATATTTGGTACATAACTGGTATATCTCTGCCTCATAAAATGATATTTTTTAAGGCAAAAACAACCCTAACCCCCAACAAAGAAAAAAACCTAAGGTGTTGTAGGTTACTTTTAGTACCTGTAATTTTCTCCAAGCACTTACACTAGTTGCTCGTTAAGTTAGTTTGTAGACCTTTTTTTTCTTGGTATTCAATTTGCTATGGAGTGCTTCATTTCCAATTTGATATTTGAGTGTTCTAAACATCAAAGATGAAAAACTACCCTTGTGATTTTGGCACAAATTATATTATTTTTATAGATGCTGAAATCTTCACACCCAAAAAAAAAAAACTCTTTTTAAAAAAAAAAAAAAAAAA
>Ga0209611_10008752_pt1 | contig 15630 bp, 7 predicted proteins | sample S1TSphgellanicum_3_FD_187693 | JGI IMG/M metagenome (GOLD analysis project Ga0209611, IMG submission 187693) | Host-associated microbial communities from peat moss isolated from Minnesota, USA - S1T2_Fc - Sphagnum magellanicum MG (SPAdes) (version 2) | ecosystem: Host-associated > Plants > Peat...
TCATCGAGATCTGAAATCAATGAACATTCTTGTGAAGTACAATGAACATGATAGGCATGTGTATGCAAAAGTGGCTGATTTTGGGCTCTCCAGAATAAAAGAATTAAGTTGTACATATTCCAACCTAACAATGGATCTGGGTACAACTCGATGGATGGCACCAGAACTGTTTGGTGATTCAGAGGATCATAATGTTGGTCCAAGTTCATCAAGTGAGTCCAATTTATCGTTGAAGTATCATTTCAAAGTTGATGTCTATAGCTTTGGGATGGTGTGTTATGAGATTTTGACTGGATGTGTCCCTTTCTTGAATTTCAAGCTTATGGGTCTTCGGAAGAGGATAAAGGATGGTTTGAGACCAGATATGCCTGAACAATGTCCTAAGCAGCTGTCTACCTTGGTTCAAGCCTGTTATCATCCTGACCCTAAGGCACGACCTTCATTTCCTGACATTTGTGTGGAGTTGAGGCATATTTTGTGCTCACTCATGGTAGATTCTACATCGTGATCCTTGTACAAGCTTTGTAAAGGGAGTAGTTCATTTTTGTGGAATTGTATATAGATTTATAAGTCTAACAACCTGAAGCATGGTCATGAGTGCTTGAGGAGGAGAAAATACAGATTTTTAGTTTAGAGAATAGAGGAAAGCCCAATCATAGATTCCAGAAGTAAAATGTGACACATGCCCATTGAAGGGGAACGAACTTTGCAATGTTGAAGCTATATTGAGAACATCAATGTTGAAATTGGAGCAAAACTAAGTTGTCATTGACTGATTGAGTTGAAAATATCTACTCTTGCAGTTGGAAGATAAAGACATTGAAATTAGTGTTGAAGGATTGATGGTTGTTGCAAGGAGGTATAGTTATTAAGGTATATAGTAAATACACTGACATGCCCTTAAAACATTTACATAGCATTGTGGTATCATTCAAGTGTGAAAAATTTATACAAAGCAATGATGTAAATGTTAAAAGCTTGAAGTGTAAAAAGTTTGAACGTGTGGGTGTAATTATACATTGGATTTACGGGTCATATATGGATCTATTGACATGCAAGACATTGGCAAAAACCCCTCAATCCATTTAAATTGCTTATAAATAATGCAAATATCATGTCCTTGGAGTAAATCAAGGTCTTTGAGTCCAAATAATGTAACATATTTTGGGCTTATTATGTTTATTAAGAGGCCTCACTCAAAAAGGGGAAAGTACTAATGTGGGTGCTGGTTCACCTTGGCACAATGAGTGAATAGGAGATAATGGAAACATCCCTTTAGGTTACTCAAGATAATTAAGAAAACAAATTCAGATCACCAAATCTAGAATCCCATTGGCTTGAAAAAATAATCTTGAGGCTTACACTCAACCCTATCTTGTTGAACATTGAAAATAATGAACCTTTTATACCATTTCCATTGGCCTTCTAAAATTTTCGCAAACCTATCAAAATTTATTACACAAGTAAGTATTAATTCACTCAAGGCAACAAAAAATAATAATTCAAACCACCAAATTTAGCGATTTCATTGTTCATGCCTTCAATTTTTTTAGAAGCACATCACTTATTCGACCTAACCTTACAGGCCATTGCCACGACCAAGTTGAGCTCATTGGGAGAGGCCTCGCAGGAGTTTCACTTGCACATCATTAGGTTTGAGAACCCATGACCTTTTGTGGTCGTAGGGTTCCAAAAGGAGCTATTTCAGCATTGCATGGTTTTTTCTTTTTTCAAGAACTATCGATTTAGGGTAGTTGACTTTTCAGAATTTACATAATCAGTTAGTTGCAATTTTTAGCAAAAAAATATTTTAGAGAATTGACTGATTCTAGTGTGATCGAACAGCGGGTCACCACACAATGGAGCTATATTGTTTTTGATCCTAATTTTTGCAACCATCACTGGTTTGGCTGCGCATTACTTTCATTTACTGCAGGAATGCATGGCGGCTACTTCTGGAGGACCAAGGAGGCTCATCGCGCGTGAGGAAGACAGTGCGCAATTATGGTTAGGGGAATTGTTACAATTCTGATTTGAAGCGGTGGAGAGCGCATGGTGGCGGAGGAGCTAGCAATTCAGAGGCCAGGAGAAAAGTTTTGGTGTGGCAGATTGAGGGGGTGGGAAGGAGAGAGCTGCAGAAGAAGTGGGAAGTTTTTGTGTTTTTTTTTGGGAGAGCATGTTGTTGAAGAGGACGAAGGCAGATTGTGCTAGACGCTTACGGAGATGTGTAGATTGAGGGGTAGATCGGTTGGTTTGGAAGAAGATTAGACTGGTTACAGACTTTTTCCACTGCGCCAGTAGCCAGCCAAGCAGTTGTAATTGGCATCAGGGAGCATAGTTTGAGGGAGTAACAGAGTAAGACTAAAAACCAGAGATAGATTGAAGTTGTTTGCACGAGCTGCTAGGATCTGTGAGGAATGTTGGGAGGATGGCCCTCAGCTGTCTGTGCATTTGACGTTTTTATATATATTCGCACCTTCAATGTTTGCAGTACATAAGCTTCAGGTCAAGAAGAGTGCTATCAGGGTCTTGCTGTTGCATTCTGTTGAGGAAACAGGTCTGTGGTCTTGCTGAACATGTGTATGCCAAGAGTCACTGGTTGAAAGGACCAAGTCCTGTGAGCTGTCTGATTAGTGGCAGATTGGCAGAAATCGAAGGTAATCCGAGTCTGTACATTCTGTGAATAAAATTCAAGTTCTGAGTTCCATGATCGGAGCGATGAATGTTTCAAGAATGCAACATGTGTATGTTTGCAGATCTAGGTGTGCATACAAATTGAGTCTTGAACAGAGTCTGAAAGAGAAAGAAGATCAGGGGCCGCGATTAAATTTCGGGACCTCAGAAATTTGAGCTCTGTGAGGATCTGTGTCTTGCTAGGGTGTTCGATTAGATTGTGCACCCTCCTTTTTGGTTACACTAGTTCCTTATAAATTAAAAATTTATATGAATTAGTTGGTTCCAAGGGTTTAGAAGATTGGAATGGTTGTTTTGTTGATTCGGTTTTTGAAAAAAAGCATCTTGATTAGACAAAATGATTCTCATGAAAAGCTCTTGACCTAACTACATCTACCCAGTTTTTAGATTCATGGGGCAATTTTTTGAAGAAACTTGGCCAATTATAATCCCCATTCTTAAGCAAAACATCTAGTTGGTTGCATTGTTTCAATTACCATATAAACCAAATCTAGTTATTTCAATTGTGAGACTATCTTTTTAATATGATTTTTTTTTAATGTGCACACATTATACAAGCCTTTGAAATTAACCAAATTTTTAGTTTTTTTAAAGTAAAAGGAACAACACAATGTTTTTAATTCCCATTTTCAACAAGGAATTGAAATTACATATTTTTTGAAATCAGCCATGGACAACAAATAACAAGAATAACTCAAATGCATTTTCATTCAACCAAGGCACTTACATCAAAAATTCAAAATTCAAAATACGAAGCAACTATGAAGAAAAACTTCAATGATACACATCAAAATTAAATTACATATAAATATTTTGTGTCATTTTAATGCCATATTAATCATGGGAAGTTGTGTTAAATGATTAATTTGAGTTTGAGGAATTCAATTTTAAAAATTCATTTAACTTGATTTGAGTTTTGTTTTCGTGAAAAACTTTTGGAACTTCAACAATAGCTATTTAAAAAATAATTTGTTCCACAAAAAGTTAAACTAAGGACTTTCTTAATATAAAAAATTGATGAGAAAAAGATTGAATTAATAATAACCTATTTCCCCATTCAAAAAACATTCACAATGTAAAAGTTGTGAAATTTCAAATTTTCAAAAATTCAAAATATATTTCAGAATTTGAGAATTTGAAATTTTTCTTACCACATGTAAATGGGGTGTAATGTACATGACATACAATAACAAATTGTAACATATGATATAAGAAAATTAAACCCTAAAATATTTGACATATTTTTGTATGATTTGACAATATGATCATTTTTCAAAATGAAACACACAATTTTACAAAGTATACACACTCAAAGAAAAATTCATAGGTATTCAACAAAAATTAACATAAAAGATGTGATTGTATTGGGGCAAATATAAATATTTTGCAAAAGATTTCATCCAAAAAAAATTAAATGATCATCAAAAGACCCATAGTCCTTGAGTCCTTTGTCATTGTTAACTCATCTAATGGTGATTTAACCTTTATGAGTTCTTATTGTTTTACAATAATGTGTTGTATGAAAATGCAAATATAACTAAAAATTATACCATGTAGTTTAAATGATTTATGACAAGTTGTATAATTCAATTAACATTAGAGATCTTTTGTTGGCCTAAATTACCATTTTTCATGTAGGCATGGTTTTTGGAGGAAAGAAATATGTTGTCGCATCTTGTTGATGAAAATTATGCAATAATATTGTTTTTGATGTTAATTGCAACATGTGCTCAACATGGCATTTTTATGTATTCAAACAACATCCAAAGATTGTCCATTGATGTCCCAAATGTTGGCTATGCTTTTTGGTGAAATGGAGATTGTATTAAAATGAAAAAAAATGAAAACTTTTTAAATGAGTATACCAATTTAAATTGATCTTACTCAAAACAATGTGTTGTCAAGTGGCTCCAACAATATAGCTAGAATACCAATGTTGAGTGTGAATTAAGCCTTTTGGATCCAAGATAAAGTATACTCAAATGTTTTGATTTTTAAAGTCTTTATATCCCACCAACCTCATGTTGTTTAATCTATCACAAAAATTTTGTACTTATTTATACCTTCAATCAAGGAACATATAGATATTGGGTTTCAAATGATTTAAATGTACATTTGTTGCTTTTGATTTTGGGCCTTTATGTTATATAAGTTTTTATATAGAAATGTGCATGGTTTTAGATGCCTTATTTCCACAATTTTTTATGTACATGCATTTCATAAGTTTATTTTGAATATTGTTTAAGTTCAAACGAAAACCAAATATACAAGAAATGTTTTGTCGCAAATAAATTTGGTGACATCTCATATTAGGAAATCAACTAAATTGTATGTAAAGAAACTAAATTATAACTTGTGAATAATTGATTGTTTTGATTCATTTAAATGTGTATTTTGCCCATCACATTGTGTGTTAAGGAATAGCCTTCAATTGTTATGTCAAGTTAGCCTTCACATTGTGCACTAATGAAGGGCCATCACTTTTTATGTCAATATAATTATCATATAAGATGGTTACTAGTGTACTAATGACATGATAAGAGTTTGTGATAATTCCCAATTTAATCATATAATAGTAAAAATTTCATCAAACCAATTATAAAATTTATAAGGCTTTGAAATAACAAATTTCAAAAATGATGTTCCATGTTAAATTCCCCTAAGTTCACAAGGATGAGAAGTTGCATTCATCTTGTTAAAGTAAAGATCATATTCTAAGTTGTTTTCAACAACAAATCCCCCAAAAAAATATGGAAATAGATATAACAATCAACTAAACAAACTTGTGGACCTTCAAAGATCAATGTAATCTAGTTGCATTCATTTAAGATGTTGACCACTAAGATGATGAAGATCCTTGTTGAAAAATAAAGAATATGAACAATTTAAACCTTGATTGAAAATAACCCTCAAATGCCTTTGGAGATATTTGGTGAAGTTTTCAAAACTAAAAGTAGAAAAAATCCAATGTGTAAACATGGGGGATAGGCACACAAATGGGTGGACCAATTTGCCATAGATCCAAAGTCCCTATTTATTCAAAATCTTGATGAAAAATTGGAAATTACAACTAGTTTACATTGATTTCCTCCATAATTTTTTTCCATATCTTTAATGTTTCATCGCGAGTTTCAATTTCTTTAAGCATATAAACAAAAATACCATAAAACACTTCTTCCTCTAATATAATACAAATTTATAAAAAAAATAGAAATTGGCCTAATCAAAAGTTCATAAGTATAATCCTAGAATTCAATTAATTCTTTTTTTTACCATGAGCTTCCTTATTATGATATCTTACTAATTACGAGTCCCTAACACACAACCCATCAATCAATGGATGGTATCATAATCCACAAAAAAATGGATGTCAAACGTACGGTCCATGAATTTTGAATTGAAAAGTCCATGGCTTTTACATTTTTTTAAAGTTTATAAAATGATTTTGTGCATCATGTAAATGTTCAAGTTAAAATCTTTAAACCAAGTTCATTTTAATAAATTTCAAGATCTATAAAGCAACATGGGCATTACAATGGCAATCACAAGGCAAAATTGGCTTACATGACACCCAAATTGGTCCACCCATTTATGCATGCACCATGGGATGATGTTAAATCATATAATAATAAATGCCACAAAAACATTTCTTGCCTTTCTTAATTTCATTTGGAACAAAATAATCTTGTGAGTTAAAACTAAGACATGAAATTCACACATAATTAAACAAAAATTGGATATCAATTTTGAAAAAATCCACATAAGTAACCATTGACAACCAATTATTCACATACTTGTGGTAATGATTAGTCCTAACAAGTTTTGGGATTTAATTAGGTTTAAGTCTAAGTTATAAGATAATTCTAAAGTTTCCAAATTGAAAGTTTGAAGTTTTTGTGGAACCATCATCAAAACCTAATCAAACAACCCAACTTCCTTTCAAAATTGAATTAAAATTTGAACCAAAAATGTTGCCCAATCTTAAATAGGTTCAATATCTCTAAGTACATAAGTATAATTTTATGAAAAAAATGTTTGGCCTTAGATTTAGGCAAGTTATTACATTTGATTAATTTTACATAACTAATATTATATGATTTTTATTTTAAATTCTTTGTGAAAATGACAAGAATCAAGGTTCAAAAAATTCAAAAAACCAATCTCAAAACTAGACCAAAGGTTTCATTGAAAACAAAAAAAATTAAAATCAAGGCAAAGGTTTCAACACTTGGACAATATTGGTAATGACCATATTTAGTGTTGAATTTTGTTAAATTTTCATGGAGTAATACTTATTGAATTTTCCTAATGTGATATAAAGCTTTTTGAACATCTTTGTTGCAAATTAGAGGTTTTTTTCTTTCAAGCTTCAAACATTAACCTTAAATTAGTGCATAACTAATGTTTCTTTTATTGCATGTTGGTGTTAAACATGTGTGATTGGAAGTATAATCTTAATTTGCAAACAACTTAATGAAACACATTCGATAAACATGTTTTTTATTAAATTTTTTATACTAGACTATGTAAAATTTGAATGTTCATTGAATTAACATCTTAAAATACATCAATTTTGCATTAAATTTTGGTCAATAGTAAAAAATTTAAAATGTGTGGGTTTTCAAAAAACCTTCATATTTGCACTATGATCACATATATGTTTACACATGGTGTGATTTTTGTGAGAATTTATTCCCATATTTTGCAACCAACCAAAAAGGAATGTCAAGACAATTTGGTTATTATACACATGTAAGGCCCATCATCACTTTCATATAGGATATTAGTCAATATCAATAGATTTAGTAATTGATTATTGTTTATTTTCAATGTAACAAATTGTTTTCTTGGTAAAAAATCACTATGTAAATAATTGTGACATTGGTTTATAACATTGTTAATCAATCTAATAGACATGTTGGGTCCTAGAGAAATTTCATGCAAGAATATTGAGTCCCATATAGTGCACTTTTACATAATGAAGTAAAAAACTTGTGTTTGTTTAGGATCACAACCATTTTTTTGGTGTGAATTTTTTATATTCTATGTCATGAATTCAATTAAAAATTCAGTCAAAAAAATTCCATGAGTTTCATTCTTGTATCAATAAGGTAACAAAATATATATAAGGACTTTTTTTGCCTTTAATATTTTGTTAATATCCAAATTTGGCTAAATCAATGTATGTCCATGATTACCACCTTGGTTTTGAAGAGAAAATTTCTATTGGATACATAGCAAGGTGTGTCTATGTTTTTGATATTCTTATAATTGTACTTACATGTATTTGGTTACTTGTGATTGATTGTTCATTTTGAATAAAAACTAATCATATTTTGTTTTCCTTTTAAAGGTATTAAAAACCTAAATGGCAAGTGCTATTTGAACAAGGTGATTTAAATAGGAATGAATTGATAAGAATTGATTTAAATAAAACTAGAAGAATCAATCAAATAAAACTAGCAAGCCTTATATAACCAAAAAATAGGGAAATAAAAAAAACCAATTACCACCATACATAAGTAAATTGGGAATGGGTAAAAATTAGTAAACACCTAATAAAAAAAAAGGTGGGGGATAGAAAAATCTACTTAACATCAATATAAAAAAATGGGAGACTACATAAAAACCAATATAAACATCAAATAAAACCAAAATGAGGGGAATGCCTTAATGTTGTAACAATGTGCATTAAATTGACACAAATGTCCATCAAATTGAAAGAAAAGTAAATGGGTAAAAACCAATTAGTATGAAATAGAAAGAAAAAGGAATTTGGAGGAAATGCAAATACTTAATGTTGTTGATAAAGTATTTAAGACAAATTAATGAATATTTGGCAAACACATCAAGCACCTTTAGATTCATCATCATAATTTCATGTTGTTCATGATGTTCCTTGTTGATATCTCTTTTCAATTCCATCTTTTTGTTATATCTCTTTATCTTCTTGATGAGTTTCTTTAGAATCTATTGCTACTATTTGATTGTCAACAATGTGACCATCATCTCCTAAAGACTCATTTTTAGAGCTTGAAAGTTTCCTATTAGAATTTCCAATTTTGAAAAAAAGATGGCACTAACAAGTTTACGTCTCCTTTGAAAACGCCTTTCAACTTGTTGCCATAAAATGTCATAGTGATATTTTTTCTCTTCATCTCACATGGGCATTATTGGTATTTTGGTGATGTGGATACTATCGGGATTGAATTGTTTCAAAGGCATTTGAGCACCAAGGTTCTCAATGATCCATAAGTTGGTTTGCACAATTACTAATTATTCCATCTATTTCATGGACAACCTATTCCTCTTTTTGGTTTGAACTTGATTCCATATTGATCAATTCCTTTCACGAATTGAAGTGTCATAAAGTAAGCTTTTGCAATCTAAGCACATGTCTCCTGAACTTTTCCCACCATGAAATGGGCTATAACATCAGGTTTCAAAGTAAGGCAACCTCTCTATTAAAATATCCTTGCTTGCAAAAAAGTTGCAACAATTCATCCTCTATTGGATTTTGATAAATATTTTTTGGAAAATTTGCATCAACATAAAAATCCAACTTTCATGAGATTTTTTTGCCATAAAACCATCATTTTCCCTCCATAATGGATGGGTGACAAAACAACCACATGGATGGTTGATGGAACCATTCCCATCATTAAGACCATTGTTGTTTTATCTCTAAGTGATGAGTTAAATTCAATTTTTTTGCTTCCACAAGTGATGTACTAATTTTATTCAAGAATTCATATAACAACCAATTGTACAACCTCTTTAATCTACCAAATTTAAAATTGTATAAAATGGCTATAAATTTATAATTATTTTTTGTGCATTCTTCCGAAAATCATGAAAAGGAACATAATTTTTAAAGATGTAAGCTTTTTGAGTTCCAAAATCATTCCGTTGAGACCAAACATTTGAAACTTCCATTTGTTTTGAACTTTTATGAACTTTCACTAACCATTTTAAAACTATGAACATCATAACAAAGTGGGTGTTGGAAAATTCAAGGAAATCTAGTTCTCCTAGTGTCCTATACATTGTTAACACCTTGGGCTTTTTTGTGACAAATGTCACCATTTCTTGCAATGCTTGACACTTCTTTCACCCAATCAAGTTTTTCAATGTCCTCAATTATGAAGTCAAAGCAATGTGTGACACAAGGATTCCACATATTGTGTGGGTATTCAATAATAGTCATCATGCCCATAAGCTTGTAATTGCTTACATTGTTAATCATAACTTGTATGACATTCGTAGGCCCTATATCTTTTATGACCTATTTAATATGACCATGGATATAAGTAGTTATAAAGCTCTATTTTTTTTCATATTAATGAAGTTCAACAACATGTTCCAATTTCAACCCCCTTTGCCATCCCATTTTGCATTTCAACATACGAAAAGAATTAAGGACAACAAGTCCAAATTACAAGTAAATAAAAGTTCAACATACATGTAATGAACATTTAGAATATGATAAGTTGAATTATCACATGCACATAACTAAAAACCAAATAGATTTTTAAATTTAGGGTTTAAATAATTCAATAACAAATACCTTTATAGCTAATGTTCAAAAGAGATGAAAAAGTTCTTGCACAACTTGGGGCTTCACTAAATCTTCTAGTTGTTTGTAGCTTTTGAAGTATCCTTTTCCGAGAAAGTGGAATAGAAAATTCTATAACAATTCCAAAATCATTGAGTAGTTTAAGTAACAAAAATTGTTAAAAAAGAAATATTTCCATTTGATAATACTGTAGCCTTGGGTTAAGTTTGACACATTAAAAACGAATAATTAATTATTTCCAAAAAATGAATTCATTTTTTTAATTATTAAAATTTTTGTTAATGAAAATGAAATTTTTTAATGAAATTCATTTGAACATTCAATTGCCTTCCAATAACATTTATGTTTCGATGCTCACATTCTCATCCCTTCACATATTTCTGCCTACTGACTACAATTTTAATGTTCATGGAAAAAATTATCACTAGTTAGATGAATTATGACTAAATTTGTGTGGGGATATTCATCAATATTATGACATTTTCTTAATGTCTGACGAGGAGTATGACTTTTATTTACTAGCTTCTACAAAACTTTAGATTTTTTTCACTTTCAAAATGCATTTATCATTTTTTTGGTCATTTCCAATGTGCTTTTATCACTTTTTTCGACACTTCAACATTTTTTTAAAAACAAATTCATTCAAAATTTTTAATAATTATTTAACGTCAAACTTGACCCATGGCTATGATAGTTATGGAACCAAGAAAAACACTCAAGTTCAAATATTAAAAAATGATAAACAATCAAGTCCTTGAAGCTAAGGTTTAACAAAAACAAGTCAAGAAACTTGTTTGAAACCAAAAAACAAAACATTGTATGGTTTATCTTGAAATAACATTAGCAAATCCAAACCTAGGATAGTCATAAAAAGCCCTTGTTGCCACCTTTTATGTGAGCACTCCTCCAAAATAGTGGTATTTCTAAAATAGCTACTCCAACTTCTTAATGTATTTATTTTCTGGTTAAATTGCTTTCACTTCAATACACAAAAGAAGATCTTGAAAAAATGGTGCAAAATCCTACATTCCAACATTGCAAAAATATTAAAGAGCTTAGCAAGAATACACCAAAAAAATAATGTAAGACTAATGCACAAAAAGACAAATAAAAAAAAAAAAAAAAAACAAAACTTAAAAATGAAAAAAAAAAAAAAAAAGAAAAAAAAGAGCAATGCACAAAAGAGAAATATAAAGAATAAAAACAAAACACATAAAAAAAATAACAGAAACAAAAAAAAAGGGAACCTACAACCCTAGAACCCCAAAAAAAGACTCAAACCCTAAAAACATTATGAACACGTTGTATCATGAATTTTGCTTCTGCTATTTGAGGAGTACCGCTATTTTGTTGTTTACTATATTATTTTCAATCAAAGCACCAAAAAAGAATCAAACTAGTGTGAAGTGGGCATAATGAATTTGATGTATTTGGCAAGGTTTAATATTAAAGAATTCATTTAACATATGTAAACACAATAAATGGTATGTAGGCTTGAAAAGTTTTCCAATGTTTTGCAAAATTGTGAATCTAGATTAAGATAAATGACCAACATGTACTCTTGTCACAACATAAGGGTAAATAATTACCATTTATCCTATGCTTAATTTTATGATATGAGTGGGTGAATGTAGGGTACATGAAGAAATCTTAAATTATATGCTTACAAGTTCGGCACATCGACAAGTGGGATGAAACATTAATTGTCCAAACTAGCATTACAAATATGAATGTCAGATGACATTAAGAACATGATAATGGAAAGGATAACATATCACCAACTCCATTGGATACAGGATTAGTGTGTGAGTTGTTGATCATTTCTTTAGACAGTCCCATTCGCAGTACCTGCCACTATCCTCTCTCCGGGGTGGGGAGAGACGAGGACAAAGAGGGAAGTAGAGCCAGAGTGGAGACTAATTCAAAGAAGCACGGGCAAGGCTGCAACATGGCCAATTCTTTTGTCGCCACGCTCATTAGTCTCACTGCTAGGAGTGTGATTCGCTATGAGGGCATTTGATACTGTCGACAGTGAGAATGACAACATTGCATTGCGAAATGGTGTGTTGCTTAAAAATTTTGAGCTTGAACTCCTTTTTAGTTTTTTCTCGTGTCACATTGGAAGTGCTTGCACGGTAGACTATGGATGGCAAAATGCTAGAGTTTGTGGCCAAATTATTGTCTCTTTCTACTTTGGAAGCCGGGATTTGAAGCAAGTTGGGGTTTCGGTTTTACTATTCCTAGCTTGAAGGAAGGGTTGTGTGCATATTGTGTGGTTGAGTTGTTTGGGTTGCAGAAAAGACTGAGGGGTATTTGGCTCTGGAATATCCTCTATTGAGACATAGGGTTTGTTTGGATCATGGGTGGATGTCATTACTGTCAACAACTAGGGTTTCATTTCCCATGTATTTGCGGTCTCCAAGCAAAGGTGCTCATTGCTTTCGACCATATCATAAGAGGTCTGCTTTGGTTTGGCTTGTGAGTCATGTTGTGCACCATGCTCTGACCTGTCACACGCTGAATGCTGAATTGTTCCAGCACTGAGCTACTATAGAAAGGATAAAGTGGCTATCTGGAACATATGAATCTTTTGAGTTGCCATTGTATTTGTTTGTATTGGACTATAATAGTAGAGCATAGATTTTGATTGCTACAGAATAGGCATTGTTCTTGGCATCTTTTTATGGCCTTACATGATTTTTCCTGACAACTGCTCTATCAGAGGCCATAGCCTCTGTTTGTTTTCTTTAGTGGTCAGTATATTGGTGTTGGGCCAGTTTGTGTCTTTGAGAAGAAAGAAAATAGCAGAATACAGGAGCAATAACCACAGTTAACAATCAAATGACATTAGCTGTATATCAGTTTGCTGGTTCACACAGTCTAATCTCAATTTATGTTGTGTTTTTTTGCAGCTGGAATTGGGCTGCTGCATGGAAATGTTTTGTAGTTCTGTTATGGTGTCTTAACTTTTAAGATGCCCTTGGAGTCATCTCAGTCAATTGCAATATTTCTCCACCTCATGTGGGCAATGACAATGCCTACACCCAACATGATGTGGAATCCTTTGGGAAAGTGTTGCATGTCCTTACATTAGGGCTATGGGATGGGCTTCCATGTACATGCAGTTAAACACATGAATGAACTGACCTTGATAGAGGCTCACAGTGCATCATTTGGAACAGAGGGTTGAAAAAAGGATGGCCCCCAGATCCCAGCAAGTGATAAGTTCTATGATCACATGATTTTCAGTATTGAAGATATTGAGGTGGTTATCAGGCTTCAGTTACTTATGTCATGGTTGCCAGTTGAAGAGGCAATTGTTGGTGTTTCAAAGGACTGGAGATCTCAGTGCTTTCTTCTGTGAGGCTGGAACATGTATTTACCAAGTTGATGACAACAAAAGTTTTCAGTTGTGACAGGAAGTATGGTTTGAACAGGACTTAGAAGTAAAGTCATCTCCACCACTACACCACCTCAACTCGTTTATGGAACCAATGGATCTAGGGATCTTCGTCCATTGATTGCTCAAAAGAATGGAGGACAATGAGACCCCTGATGCCCATTTGAGCTTGTTGAAGCAGTTGACATCATGTTGCAAAATTGCCTACATTGAAACTGTGTGGTTCATGGAGATTTGAAATCAATGAACATTCTTGTCAAGTGTGATGAACATGAAAAACATGTGTATGCAAAAGTGGTTGATTTTGGGCTCTTCAAAAAAAATGAATCAAGTTGTACCTACACCAAGCTAATGATGGATTGGGGGACAACTTGATGGATGACACCAGAACTGTTTGGTGAATCAAAGGATCATGTTGGTCCAAGTGGTCAAGTGAGTTGAGTTTATCATTGAAGTATCCCATCAAAGTTGACATCTACAGCTTGGGAGTGGCATGTTATGAAATTTTGATAGGATGTGTCCTTTTCTATAATTCCAAATTGAAGAAGTTTCATAAGAGAATAAAGGATGCTTTTAGGCCAGATATACCTGTCTTGAACAACTGTCCACCTTGGTTTGGACCTGTTATCATCCCAACCCTACATGGCCTTCATTTCTTGACATTTATGGCACTTTCGCATATATGTGCCTTTCATGTTCATCACACTTGATGAGAATGTTCATTTATTTCAGATCTTGATGGTGGGCAAAAGTGCATGAGGGTTTGAAATGGTGCTAAAGGGTCTTGACATCCAACTTGAGATTTCCACCTTGGACTCCTTAGGTAATGCTATATATGACAAGTTTGTTTTCTCTTTAATGGTTCAGGATGGGTTTACTTTCCTTTCATGCTTGCTGATTTGTTGTTGTCAGGTTTGAAGTATCTTTAACTTTACTATTAAGTTATCTCTCAATTCTGTTCCGGTTGACTTTGTTTGTAAGTATGGAGAGATTCTCAATACTTATGAAGATATGTGGTAAACAAAAGAAGTCTAGGATTTCTGAAATTATACTACAAGGGATTATGCCAAATGTCTGCCCCTAATTCTTTCTTGCTGCTTTCATAGTAGCAGACTGAAGATATGTTTAAGTTTTTTTGTTAATGGAAGAAGAGTGCAATCTAAATTCCTAGGTAGCCATATCTTAGGTAGTTGTTTTTGCCAGTGAAGGCCATTGAGTCATTTATTTAGATCTTGCAACATGTCTAATGGGATTGGAGATGTAAACCTAAGATCACTTGTAAAGCAATCTTTGGCCACTTTGCAATTGACTTCACGCCATGGGAATTTCCTACCAAGGTCTGAGAAGTTGGTTTTGGGGTCTGATAACTGGTTATGAAATCACACATGGGTCCTGAAGCTGATTCAAATGAATTAATGGTGGTGGTAGAAATTTCAGAAAATCCTTGTGCATTGTAAGTTTCATATAGGTATGTACACATGGTCAAAAAGTTCCACTCATACTAAGTCAAGTAACATTTATGGATCGATGAAAACAAGGATTGGGAAACATGGAAATTGTAAACACTTCAACAGGAGAAAATGTGTTGAAAATTCATGACCTCATTTTGTTCTACATTTTGTTAGACAATTATTTCTATTTTGTTACATGATAAAAAGAATATCAAAATCAGTATACATTCATTTGATCAATTTCACATGTGTGTGGTTTTTTGCACTAGTTGTCAAGTCTATTCAAACATTTAATAAAGTTTATTTTTCGGCATTTTGTGAATATGTCCTATATTTGAATAGAACAAATGATTTTTAATTTTAGTTTTTATTGAAATTTGTAGCCAATAATTTGTGTACATCATGTTGGGTGAGAAACATAATTTAAGGACAAGGAGATGGATCACTTACAACATTCTATTAGACATATTGTTGATAATGCTGATAAGGCTGTGATGTTTTTTTGGAAG
>Ga0209611_10008753_pt1 | contig 15629 bp, 6 predicted proteins | sample S1TSphgellanicum_3_FD_187693 | JGI IMG/M metagenome (GOLD analysis project Ga0209611, IMG submission 187693) | Host-associated microbial communities from peat moss isolated from Minnesota, USA - S1T2_Fc - Sphagnum magellanicum MG (SPAdes) (version 2) | ecosystem: Host-associated > Plants > Peat...
CAATGCAGGTGGAATCATTGAATCTTCTTTCACACCGGGAAAATATTGTTTGGAATTGGGTGCTGTTGTGTACAAGCTCGACTGGAGGTTTGATGAACAAGGCTTGCCTGCGGACCTTGTCAAAAGGTTTGACACTACTTGTATTCCTGCACAGCTTGCTTAGTTAGTGCCCAACAATTGCAGCTCACACTTTAATGTTTTTTTTTGCCAGGATTGACCATGCATGTGTAGCTATGAGCTTGATGAGATCTCGAGCTTGAAGAAGAATTCTCCAGTTCCAAAACTTGTGCTACAAATATCTATCTATCTATCTATCTACCTTGCTAGCTCTATTTGTATGTATGCTTCTCACGCTCTTGTTCAGATCAATACTCAAACTTCTTGAGTTATCACAATCTCAAGCTTCAAAGAATGGTGAAAGCTTTTGAGCTTCACAATGAAATGAGGGTCAAGTGAATTCAAAAATTTCACTGCCAACTTAAATCATTATTCTAAAATATGAAAGATTAAGCAACCATTACAACTACTTTTACACATATTAACGTGTTTAGATCTCATGAACTTTTGAATACTAAGAAAGGAAAGTCGTTTGTGGGTTTTGCTGGGTCACAGAGGAATGGCAATCCCAGATTCAAGTGCAAAGCATGGACTGCGGCTAGTGCTTGAAGATTACCCATATGCAGTAGATGGGCTTGATCTATGGGCAGCCATCGAGACTTGGTACACCGACTTTGTGGACATAGCGTATGCGAATGATGCCGAGGTTGTGCGCGATGTGGAGCTTCAGAGTTGGTGGACAGAGGTCCGCACGGTGGGACACGCGGACAAGAAAGATGCACCTGGATGGCCAGAGCTCAATTCCAAGAAGAACCTGGTTCAGATCTGTGTCACCATCGCGTGGGTGGCGTCTTGCCATCACGCAGCAGTGAATTTTGGTCAATACCAGTACGCAGGGTTCATGCCCAACCATCCCTCATGCATGCGGCGACTCATCCCGGAAGAAAACACCGCGGATTGGAATAAGCTTCAAGCTGATCCCGAGAGATTTTACTTCGAAACTCTCTCAAGCCGGGCACAGGCAATTACGGTCATGACCACAATCCAAATCTTGTCCAACCATGCCTACGATGAAGAGTACCTCGGCCAGCGTAAGGAAGCAAACTGGACAACTGACGAGAAGGTAAGAAGAAGCTCCCTAAACCCTAAACCCGAAACCTAACTATGCAAAATCAATTTGGGCAGCAATGTAGTAGCTGCTGCACCAGTGCCATCGCTGCTGCTCGCGAAGCTCTCTCTAGGTGCTGCTGCTGCTTGTGGCGGTGCGTGGTGGGTGGTTTGCTTGTTTGCTTAATTGAATGCATTTGATTGCAGATCTTGGACGCTTTCAACAAATACGCCACGAACATCAATAAAGTCGATGAGCTCATCAAGGCACGAAACGACGACAAAACTCTCAAGAACCGTTATGGTCCTGTGGAGCTTCAGTACGAGCTCCTACGTCCCTATTCTGGATGTGGCTTGACAGGCATGGGTGTGCCCAACAGTGTTTCTATCTAAGAAAAACCCAAAAGATTTGGAATCACCTTCTTCACCTTCATCTTCTTCTTCTCCTTTTTCTTCTCCTGTTCTGCTGTCAGTAGAATAAAATGAAGGCCTGGAGTGCAACAACAACACCACCCATTGATTGCTGCACAAACTTTTGGACACGCAAGCTTTCCATGCCATGGGCTGCAAGGATCTCATTATATGATAGAATCAAAAAGAGGCATGGAAGTTTTGCAACAACATATGTTCTTCTTTGTGATGATTTTGATTTTGGTTCAAGGTCTGCCAAATTTCTTCATAGCTCAATATGGTGATCAAGTGCTGGAGGAGCTTAATTAGCAGGCTTAATTGTAAGTGTTCCTTAAGAGTGATTAAGTCTTGAAGAGTTAAGTAGGTTCTTTCTTTTGAGTTCAAGAAGGCAAACAAAAGACAGACAGTCACACAGGGAGACAGAGAGAGAGGTTGGCTTTAGAACAAAAGATTTTCTGTGAACTTGGTGTTTCCACCTTTGGAATTTTCAAAAATGATTTACATACATGCCAAGGAACAACCTGGTGAATTCTGAATTGACACCTCTTCTTAAGTACCAATGCCTCCCTTTTCATCCTCAAGAGGATCATGCTAAAGCAGGAAAGCTTTTTCCACGTTGGTTTTGAGCTCTGCTCTTCTTCCAATTTTTTTCCTTATTTTAATTTTCCCTTCTCTTGTTGCTTGTTGCCCTTTCTTTCTTCTTGCCTTTTCCTTTATGATCTCCATCTCTCTTGAGAAATCAAAGAAATTGGCGCATGTGCAAGAGCAGGGGTTTAGAATGCGGACCTCTTTCCATGAGCAGCAGATCAAATAGATGAGCAATCTGGGCACTGATGTAGTCTCAACAACACCCAGGAAAATGCCCACAACATGAAATTTCTAACTAGAAAAACTGTAATGGTGCTCCAAAGACAACAACCTTTGTAACACAACAATACAGTCTCCTTTTTTGCACAATCTCCCTAATCTTTCTCATCAATAATTCAAACTAATCTTGAGCAGGTATAATACAAGCAAAAGTGATGCCTTCAAAAAGGTTGGAAGTGGAAGTGACAATGCCTTAAACTTTCACTGTTGTTGCAATTGCTGAAAAACCTAGGCCATCAAGCCCTCCCCCTGAGATTAAGCACTTGATTAGCTTGGTGAGGTTTTCCATTGCATCCCTTGTTACCTCAAGAGCTGCATCCCTTTCACGTAATCTTGATTGCAAATCTTCTACATCTTCATCCTCTTCAATATCTGCATGCACTACTAGAGGTTTGTGGAATTCTTGTTTTTGCAATCCCTACGTAGTACACTGGCATGTATGCCACAGAAGAAGGAGCAGCCAGGTAAAAGAATCTAAGATCCCATCAATCATTTTCCTCCTCATGAGATTCTATGAGAATTTGTTGTGAACTCACATGCATTTTTTGTGGAATATGAATCTCTCAGATTCAAACCCTAGTAGTATTGAGCCAGATGCTGCAGCTTCTTGATGCTTCGATTTCTGGATTTATTGATTTGTGCAATGCAGTTTACCACAAGGTTATGGCTGAAAACATGATGCGTCTAGCTCAAGATATCCTTGACACGTGTTGTGTGAATGCTGCCCACTACTGCACAGCAAGCTGCCATTGATAACTACATTTCTTCCTTCAAACCCCAGTGGTGTATTGTATGTACAAACTACAGCTCCTAGCGCAGGAGGCCCTTGCAAACAATCATGTCTTCAGCTCATCAGTGGTTCCATGATGAGCTTCTCTATGTAAAACACCAGCACCTAAACATGTCAAATTCAAGCTGTGCAACTGAATGCAGATGATCAGCAACTTCTTTCGCTCACATATTCTCTGTGTTTTGGTGTGGACAGATGCGGAAACTTTGGGCATTTGCAGAAGGAGCAGATGGTTTTGTTGTTGATGAAACTGGAATTGCAGATGCAATATTGCAGGTGTTGTGAATGCTCATGCTTCAATTCATGATTCTCCACTTCAATTGGGAAATAAAAATTGGGTTACTTTTTATTAAATAACGTGAAAGACGTTTGAGAAAAGTGAGATACTTTTTGTTAATAACTTGGAAAACTTGAGAGAAAAAAGTACGATGCTTTTTGTTAAATAATGTGGAAAACTTGAGGGAAAACACAGTGGGATATTCTTTGTTAATAATGAAAAAAACATGGGGGTACTTTCAGTTAGATAACACAAAAAATTTGAGGGAAAATGTGAGATTTTTTTTGTTGATAACTCAGAAGAGAACTTGAGAGAAAAACTACAATTTTTGGCAGATGATTGTGGGAATTTTGTGATTTCTTTTGCAAGGCTTTTCCTTCAGACTTCTGGAAAAGAAATCTTGTACTTCATCATGGATATATACATTGCAATCCATGGAGATTCTTTTATAAAAAAAAGGTGAATGTGAAGTTTTTTCTTCAGTAATGTGCATTTTTTCTAGTTACAAGAGTGAACAAGCACATTCCTGGTTTCGGGTTGTGACAAAGTTGCGAATTGAAGATGGAAACACTTTTTTTGCCTCATTTTGGTCATCTTTCCAAAGGGTTCCAACCCCTTCTATCACCATGCTCAAGAGTTCAAAGTCTCTCAAAAAAACTTTCTTCACATCAAACAGATATATGGCAATAACACCAGCACTAGCATTATGTTACTAGATGTTTAGTGTTTCTTGAAGTCTTTTGGAGCATGAACTAGGTAGAAGCAGCAGTTTTCTATTGCAATTGCAAGAAAATAATAGGACAACGTTTGTTAAAGTTGCACAAAGAAACCCATCTCCCACAAAGAAACCTCCTCATGCATGATGCAATATGTCTATGAGAGTAGTGCTACTACAAGTGTAGTCCCCGCAATGGGAACATATGTAGTAACTTCTTGCAAACCTGCTTTGCAAGAATATTGAGCCTAAATGTTACCTTTGCTAGTTCCAACATTGGGGAGGTACTTACAACCATCCAAATTTTTTTTATTTTCTCCTCTCCTTGTGCCTACATGACTATCAATATGTTAACATGAGCTTTGTTATATCAATAGCTTGTTGTTGTGTCAATAGCTTGTAGAGTACGTTATCATAAAAGGACTTGTAATGAAATCATTGTGAATGAACATTGTTCAAGAGACTTCAGTTGAAGCACGGGGTATAATGTGAAAGACATATGTGGATATCACCTTCAACAATCAAAGCTCATTTTTTTTGTGCCTATAATTTTTTATGCAATAAAACTAAGGTTTAATCATAGATTTGTGACTTAAAAAGTGGGAAAAAACAACTCACTTTCATGAGAATGTAACACCTTTTTTTTTCCTTGGCTTCTTGGGGCTTCTTGGGTTAGATTGGGATTCAAAGTTGCAAGAGGTATGGGGAGAGACTTTGTCTTAAAAAACATTAGATGCTGCATTTGCCAAAATTTGCAGAATGCTTGCCACCATGTGGAACCTTTTTGACACATTGTTTAGTCTTTAGATTTTGTAGCCTTCCAAGTTCCAAGTGAGCATTAAATTCTCGTAGAAAAGCAAAATCTTCAAAAACAACAATAGAATCTATAGCATCAATGATGTCTAACACAACAATTACACAAGTTGAATGACTATTATTTCCTTGAAGAATAATGTTGCATTATTGGCTTCCATAGTTGCTAGCTGAAATTTAGGTAAGAAAGCTCTAGTAATGCTTGTTTTATTTCATCCTTTGTTAATGGTTGTTTTCATGGCTTTCACTTCTATCCATGCTTCATATAATTAACCACAATTTTTAGGTTTTAAGTTCGCCATTTTGAAGTCTACCTTTGAATTTTGCCCATCACCAATTTGGTCTTTGATTGTTTGAGAAATCCAAGAGTTAAAATGAATTTTTGATGCATGTTTGAGTGGTTTTTGCAAAATCACATATATTGGTTAAAGTTCATTTATGTAGTTAACAAGAACAAAAATCGGCAAGATGTTTGCATGTTTTTTTTTGTCCAATCTAAAATCTTTTTACTAATGTGGACACTCCAATAATCTATGATCCACACCATCTTTTGTTCCTTTAACCCTAAAATTTGAATATGGGATTGCAAGTAAAAAAGGATAATGTTTGTGACAATTTTTTTGGTTGTTTCCAAGGATAACCAATGGTTTTTGTTGAAGGTGAAGTCCCAATCATCTTTGATGCAATTTTTCTTTCCTTGATTGTTTGGTGGAAGTGTTTTAAATGTAATGCTAGTAAACACAATTGATGGTGGAAATAGGTCCATTACATCACTACATGATACCACCATTGTGATTTGCTTCTTATCCTCCAAACTTAACACTTGCACATGTTAAATTCCTTTTAGCTCCCAAGTTTTCTCACCACCATTAGGCACAAGATGGATTCCATTGGATTGTTGTTCGCAACAAATGTTGGTGGAATGTAATATGCCTTCACAAATAAACAACCATGTAAGCCATGGTGTAATCTTGAACAAGCCAATCTGGTGGAAGTTTGTTTGTAGCAATGGTTGCCACATGGTAAGTCCTATATATGTATTCACCAAAAGAAAAATAGGTCTTTTCAATTGGTTTCTATGATTAAATTTTAGTCATAATCAACATTTGTGACTAAAATTTCATTAGTCGCCTTACACAAATTGCATGCGATATTAGTTGTAAATGAAAAAGGTATTACATGAAAAAATGGTCAACAAATACAAGTTCATCCTTTAATTCCATTGTATAAATATTGTCATATGTGACTAAAATACAACTATTTTGGTCACAATTAAAGGCAAACGATGTGCTACCATGTGTTTCAATATTTAATTTTTTAAAATAAAAATATTATTATTATTTTGAAATAATTTAAAACATTCAATTTAAATGCTTGGATGATCTTATATTATGACACATGGCCCAATGTAAGTATGCAACGTGACAATTTTAAATGAATTTAATATAAAACATTAATATTAAGTTGGTAGGTGTACCTAGGTACATACATAAGTAGATGCTTACAAATTTATGCTACATACCTATTTAGTTACTTAGGTGAAAAGGTAGGTAGGTATGTAAGTTGACTTAGGTGAGAGGTCAAACTAAGTACCTACCTAACTAAGTAGATAAATAGGCTAGGGAGGTAAGTAATTTAAAACTATGCATAATTTGTTTTTTTGTTTTTGGTTAAACTTTTTGATTGGCTCATCCCATGTGCACAAATTTTTTAATATGAAATTGAACGACCACACTCCGGGTTTATATAATGTTCAAAATAAGAATGGAAAATAAACAATATGGGATAAATTTTGAAATTGTAACTTCCTCACAAATTAAGTTGCAACTCCAAACTTTTCCTCATGCCTTTTGTTCTTAGTTTTTATAATTATAAATAATTTAAGTACATGATTCATTAAATAATTAAATAATCGTTTAATGAATAATTATTTAATTTAACATATATTTAAATATAAAATATACATTACAAATATTAAATATTCATTATCAACTACTTAAATAAATAATTACTATAATTTAAAAACTAACTTTCTAAAGAATATTCAAATTATAAATAGTGAACTGACAATTGTTGTAATAAAACAAATTCCAACATGATTATTAGAAAAAATTAATATTAAATTAGTTAAATTAATTATTATATAATTATGTTTATTATTGTAAAAAATTTATTGGTCATGTATATTTCTTTTATTGATAATTATTAACTATAATACAATAATTTGATAAACATATCATTAATTTTTATAATTACAATAAAATTACTGTAAAAATATTTATCATAGATGAGTAATTACAGAATTAAAAAAAGAAAACTTAAATTATTTCATAATAATCCTGAAATTACAATCCTTACAATAATTATTTTAATTACATTATAACTTTTGCAAAATTTTAATTCAAATTTCAAGGTGTAAATTAAAAATTGTGAAAAATTATGTTCAATTAAATAATAATTATGCATATACTAATTTTTATTTTTATCTGAAGTAATTACAATGATTTTTAAATAATGAAACATTAATTAAAATAATTCATTTAGTTTACTGTAAGAATATAGATTATATAATATAAAAATCTATGTTGTAACAATAATCATTTAGTGAACTTATAATTAATAACTATAATCATTTATAATTATTTATAAAAGTGATTTATTATGGATAACACTAGTAGAAAAAAGCCTTAACATGCAATCAATAATTTTCTGAATTCAAATATCAAATACGTTCAATTAATTAAAATAAAATCTTAGAATTGAAATATCAATATTTAGACTCAATTAAAGATATTCAAAACTGAAATGTCCATTGTTAGACTCAATTATTAATTTTTTGAATTGAAATTAATTTTGAGAATCCAAAATAATAATTTGGAGTTGTAATTTCAACTTTCAAATTAGATAATTTTTTTGAATTTAAATTTAAAAAATCAGAATTGAAATAGTAATTTTTTAGAATCAAAAATAATCATTAGAATTCAAATATCATTTTCTAGATCAAATAAGCTTTTTGACTTTAACTTTTAAAATTTTCAAATTCAAATAATGTTTTAAGAAATTGAGATAAAAATTTTAAAATTCAAATATCAAGTTTCGAATTTAAATTATTTTTCTAGAGAATTGAAGCAGTAGTTTTCACAATTGAAATATAAAATTTCAGATCAATTATTTTTTAAAAAAAACAATGTAAAAACTCAGAATTGAATTATTTTAGATTGAACTATTTTTTTTGAAAAATTCAAATAATTAAAAAAAAATTCCACTAACAATTTTTAGAATAAAAAATTCATTTTAGAATTCCAACAGCAAGTTTTAGAATTGAAACTTTGATTTTAAAGGTTAAATATAATTCTCATAAGTGGAATTATAATTTTAGATTCAAATATATATTTCTGAATACAACTAACCCTTTTAAGAATTTTTATTTAATACATCAAATTCAAATAACAATTTTTGGATTTCAAAATTGAAGTAAAAATTTTCAGTATTGAAATATCAATTTTCAGATTTGAATAACAATTTTTAGACTGAAATAAATATTTTAAATTAAATAAAAAATGGAAATAAAAAATTTTAAATTCACATAACTTTTTTAAATATTGAAATATGAACTTTTTAGATTCAAATATAATTTTCAGAATTGAAATATCAATTTTCATATTTGAATAATAAATTTCAGAGTTCAAGTATTAATTTTTATATAGTATATGAATAATATACATACATATACTTAATTAATATACACGCAAATACATATATTTATGATATATTTAATATATCATAAATATAATTTTAACACATACGTAAAAATACACCCTTATATCATATTAAAATATTTTTAAGATGCAATTAATTTGATGATTATTGCGAATAATGCGACATATCAATCTATTAATGGATGAAAATAAATTTAAAAACCATCCATCAATAGGATGAAATTTTTGAATAAATGTATCAAAGTTGTAAAAATGACCAAAATAATTGAAATTAGATCTTATAATTGTAAATACTCCCAAACTTAGTTGCAAATGACTATAAGCTGCATGGAGTCGTAAATAGAGTGGTTACATTTTGGCTACTTTCTACCAGTGATTATTTCATGAACTATCTAAACCATTTGCTTGTGACAATAAACCCTTCATGTTTAGGTTTAATGAATTCAAAAAAAATGGATTGTCTCATACTTTTGAAGATGGGCTGCACAATAGTTGTTGATAAAGGTTGACCAATTTGCTTCATTTTTCATAAGAAAGAAACCGTTTCATCTCTTATGTTCAAATGCTCTTTAAATTTATGCATGTTTTATTTGAGATTTTTCTTTGTTGTTTCAAGTTCCATAACTTGAATTGAATTTTCTTTTAGCACCCGATATTTTGTCAACCATTCTCACATTGTTCCACTAATGAATCTTGCATATGGACTGGAAACAATTAGTGATTCATATGTAGTTTGCAAGAAGGTAACAGCACTTTTGTTATTTCCATAACTTTTCACTATTATTAAAATTGGTGGCCATAGATGTGGTTAGGGTCAATTTTGATACTCCCCTCTTTTCTTATAATGTTTTGATGGTGTCTTGCTTTCAAAAACCTCTTTTTTTTAATTTCTTGCTCATTCAAAAGTCTCACATTTTGTTGCTTTCCAGTCTACCAACTAGTCATTCCTCTTTCTACACAATGGATGATTATGCATGGTTGCTATCACTCTCTCATTATTACAAGAATTCTTTTCACAATTTGCATCATTTTTTCCTTTGAAATTCTTTGAAATGCAATAAAATTGAATATGTGTCCTTCATTGTTGGTTATTTTGCACCAAGTACTCAAACACAAATTTCAAGCTAAATATGTAAACTAAAATAAGGATGGGGAAGATCAAGAAGTGCAATATCAAAATGTGAGGATAAAACATTGCAAATGAAAGTTAAAGTTCAAAAACAAGAAGTTGTTACAAGCATAACCAAACATTATCATTTATGTAACCAAATCCAACACTTAATTTACTTTTTTTTTTTTAAATTCACATTTATTATAGCCAAAAATTCTGATTTTTAAATTTTTATTGCTAAAGTGAAAAAATATAAATAAATAAATAAATGGCAATAAATAGCCGAAATGGTAAATGTAGAACGATAATAAGCTAAACAACAAATATCCGAATATGTTGCTAGGGCATTACCCTATACTCAACATCACCAGCCATGCCTACAAGTAAATTACTTGGCCTCCTTTTGCAAAGGATACTGGAAGCCTGGAAGAACAACATTCTTTTAGACATTCCAAGTATTTTTACTTCCAAAGTGTTTTGCATCAATGGGTTCACAAGACTATTTCAATGCATATAGCTTTGGATGGCTACTTTTAACACTTGGGGACCATGGAGCATATATAGCACATGGAAATCATTCTCTATACGATGGTACCCAATTTTGCTCACCTTTTTGTTTCACTCCAATTGGGGATGAACCCGAGATTTGAGGGTCAAACTAGGGCCCAAAGACAGGGTGACTTTACAAACAACTCTAAATCTACTTATAAAAATTTAATTACCTTTGCACTGGAGTCGACTCATGATTGTACAATGTATTTGCACAAAGCAAGTTGTGCATGTTATGCCAATCTTGCAACCCATTCAACAAAATTTGTGTTGGAATTCCAACACCTAATTCTGGGCTTTTAAAAAATTTCATATATGGTATGTAGCCAAATTTGGGCTAATTTTTTTTTTCAGATGATTGCCAGCTGAGCTACATCAAAGAATTGGAAAAAAAAACCCTCTGATTACCGCACTTCAAATTGACATTTACTTAGAGTAGTTTTCATTTAAAGATCACCCAATTTTGAGGATTATTTGTAGTTTAAAGTTTATATGTGGCTCAAGGCTATTTCAACACAAATATTTTTCTAAATTATTTCTTGTTATTGGGATGCCAATGAAGATGCCCTAACCCTACATGGATGGATGGTGGTAGATGTCAAGTCTCTCGAGGCATGTTTGTTTTGTTGCCAAGGTTCCTAGTTCTCCACTTTTGACAACAATTCTACTCAATGAATCAGTTGTAATTGGGTGTGCTATTTGCACTTAACCCGGATTGACCATGTCTTGGTCAATTGAGTCACAATGATGGCATATAACTTTAGATCTAACGGTTTGATCTCCATGCAACTAGAATTTATTTCATTATTTTTTTGCAAGGGTTTTGATCTGGATCCATATCAACCATCCAATCCAAAATCAGACCATCTCATACTTTTGTGAGCAAAATTGCTGATTTTCCAGTTCAACAAAATTGGCACACAATAAATTAACCTCTATAGCTTCAATGGAGAAGCTTGCAGGATGACCCAAAGTGCTTTGGGTTAGTGGGCAAGCTTGGTGGTTGTCAGCCAAAGGAGACACAGGTTTAGAGGCCGCTTGTCGAGTTTTATTCGACCATGTTTTGTATGGTTGTGAAACAAGTGTAGATAGCAACTAATGTGGTCCCGTGCTGATAAACACTACTCCACGAGGATCCAAAGCCAAATATACTTGCAATCTCATACCATTGGAAAGCCCTTGATGACTAGGGGGTGCATTGAGGTGGTTTCACAAAGTTTAGACCATTGAATATTGAACAGTTTGGTCATTGAAAGTTCAATAAATAAAATAAAATAAAAATAAAAAATCAGGGAAATTGGGTTGCACTCTTAATATTGTTGGAAAGCCCTCAATGAGTAGGGTATAACTGAGATGATTTCATAATTTTGAGGGCAAAGGTGTGGGAGATAATGAATTTTGAGTATTTTTTTCATTATAAATTGAATAAAGTTTACAATGTATTTAATGGAAATGAGATTTCAAACTTTAGGTTAAAGACCATCTTCCCTTTCAAAAATTCCTTCAATATTACAACATTTGCACATAATTTGTGGGAATTTTCATAGTTTTACTACAAGTTATTCTAGGCAAGTCTGTTCCTAACACATAATATTCATATCTAAAATTATGTAAAATTTCGCCTTCCAACCTCAGGACAAGACCCTAAAATCCTGGAAGGGTCCAAATGCAGACCCTTCTGCTATACTTAATGCCCTATCCCTAGTGCCTTCCATACCACTTATTTGCAGCTGAGAATGGCTTATAAATTAAACATTTCAACATTGCTAGGCTAGTATCAAAAGGGCCACAAATTAGCTTTTCAAGCTTAGCCAAATAATCAACCATTTATGTTCATGTACTTATGAACCTTATTAGATGGAAAAAAAATTCATTGTCATTTCAAAATTCCTCTAAATGATTGACAATCTAGGCTTCCAAAATAAATTTGAGATTTTCTTGACCATTCAAAATAAGTGTCCTACTAGGCCCTAACCTTTGGAAACAAGGGGTGTGTCACATTGTGGCCTTGCCATTTACATTAAAAAGTATCTTACGGCAAAGGAAGAATTATGGAAATTCAAATATTTCACCATGCAAAAATATATTCTTAAAAAAAAAATCTTCTAAAAGAAACCAAAATCCTTCAAGATATCATAATTCTATAACTAATCTCAAGTTTCAACACAAGCCAAAATATCATCTTTCAAAAATCCTTCTATAAAAATAGACCTACTACCTATGGGGCCAAAATCCCTTAATCTACTATACTCTATAATGAATTTAAACACAATATCCTTGCCTTGGTAGGCAAGACCAACAAACAAATGTTGGGTGAATTTTTAGCATACTAACTAGGTAGAAGTAAACAACGTTTTGGAACCAAATTAAGGTCCAAGACAACTTCCTTTTCTTATGATCTTACTATGGAATCTAAAGGGCATGTTGTAACAATTGTTTATTTGGTGATTTATTTTTCGGGAACTAACTCTTTGTCCCAACTAAGAAACCTTGTCCACTTTGCATAAAATATGATTAAGCCCAATAAGGCATACTTGCACTCCGAGGCTTGAGCCTTATTGAAGGTGGACAACCCCTGACCCATTCAAACTAGTGTTATCCAAGCTGAATGGACCTGAGTTATTTTAAGTAGCCTATATGATTAGGCTCCCTTTACGCTAGGAATTAGGGCTGAAAAAAACTTGGGGCCAGCTTTGAGCATTTTGGGCTTGTTGTTTGGCCCCAAGTTACTAATAAATGCTAGAACCAAAATAAACAAAGAAAACAATGTGACAATGTTTTATGTGTAGGGATGGTGCGTTCCAATACAAAGCTAAAAACCTTTGGGTGGTTGATAACAAGGAGCCTTTGGCACTCTTCCTTGATCCCTCCACAATGTGGGGGCCATTCCCAAAATAAGGGGCCTAAGATGAGATAGTAGCTAAATTTGACTCTACAGTTTGGGAATGTTCCTCACTCATGGGCTTTACCCAAAATAGGAGGCAAGTTGAACCTTATCATAAGCTTAAACATAAATAAATCATGAGATGGTTGGAATAGGAGGGATCTTATGCAGAGCAAGGACCTTACACCTATAAGTATAAGTAGGCGTAAGATACTTCCTCCTAGAAAGGAGAGATATTTGCAGATCTACGGTGCCCTCAAAATACACTAGGAAAGCTCTATGAGTGCTTTATGTAGGTACCTTAGAGCATCTCCACCGGTGCTCAGCATGTCACTCTGGATAATAAAATTAAATGTCTAAGTTTAGCTTCTTTTTTTTCCTTTTGGACAACCCCACCAATAACTGTAACCAGAACTGCATATAGTGGGAACTACTAATGGCAAACCACCTGGACCAATCATTATGATCGACCAATCAGAAATACTGAGCCGCAGTCAGGTCCAATTTATTAATCTGCCTTTTTGGAGGTACACAACTGTGCTGCGCCTTTTACCAGCTACAGCAAGCTGCACGAATTTAGACATTTAATTATATTATCCAAAGTGACATACCGAGAGCACCGGTGGAGATGCTCTTACAAACATGGGAGGTGACTTAACCTCAATCATCAGTTTATTAGCATTGGCTTGGTAGGCAAGGATATTGTGTTTAGGTTCATTATAGAGTGTAGTAGCTTGAGGGATTTTGGTTCCCAAGGTAATAGGTCTATTTTTATATGAGGATTTTTAAAAGATGATATTTTGACTTGTGTTGAAACTTGAGATTAGTTATTATAGAGTTATAATATCTTGAACGATTTTGGTTTCTTGTTAGAGGATTTTTTGAAGACTATATTTTTTCATGGTGAAATATTTGAGTTTTCATAATTCTTCTCTTGCCTTAAGATACCTTTTAATGTAAATGGCAAGGCCACAGTGTGACACACCCCTTGTTATTATAACTTCATGATAAACCTGGAGATTCCATTCCATTCCATTGAACCAACACAAAAAGGAAAAACAACAAACAACAAAGCAATGTGCTGGTCACGGGTGTGAAGTCATTAAAAACAAACTAATCTTGTCATCAGCACATGGGTTCTTCTTCTTTTTCTCTTGGAGAAGTGTTTTACAAAGTACCATCTTGCCAATTAAACACTATGTAAAGCCCCCACAAACACACACACACAACACACACACAATGCCGATTGGTCTACCAAAAGACCCACAAAGCTCAAACTTATTTTACTTAAATTGCCAAACTTTGGAACATCATGCACTTCATGAGCTTTATATAATTCTCTTGTGTGTCTGGTTAATCTGCAGACTCTCTCTCTCACACACAAATTTGTACTATAATAAATTTTGATTTTTGTGCTAAAACATGATCCCCTCTTTCTTTCTTTCTTTCTTTCACATTTCTAGTTGTTGTTGAATTGGTCGTTGAAGTTTTTTTTTTTTTAAAAAGGATAATTTTTCAAGTGTTGTTTATTTCATTCTGATCTATTTCTGGGCAAAGTAAAGTATCATCTGCATTTTTTTAGTTGTTGAATTTGTTGGCCTTGCCTTACCAAGGCGAGAAGGATATTGTGTTTAGATTTCATTATAGAGTATAGTATAGCTTAAGGGATTTTGGCCCCCCCTAGGTAACAAATAATAGGTCTATTTATTTTTTTATATGAGGATTTTTGAAAGATGATATTTTGGGCTTGTGTTGAAACTTGAGATTAGTTATTATAGAAGTGTTATAATATCTTGAAGGATTTTGGGTTTCTTTTAGAGGATTTTTTTGAAGATTATATTTTTGCTATGGTGAAATATTTTGAGTTTCCATAATTCTTCTTCTTTTGCCTTAAGATATTTTTTAATGTAAATGGCAAGGCCACAATGTGACTCTACCCCCTTCTTGTTGTTGTTGTTGAAGTAAGTATCATCCAAGAGTTGTGGATGTTATATCAATTTTTGGGGCAAAATATCATCTCCTCTTTTGCATTTTTAGTTGTTGAAAGAGGACAGGACCAGCGCCGCTGGCCGGTTATTGAGTTGGACCCGGTTATCTTTCCGGTTATCAAGTTGGTTATGAATGACTTACCAGCTAGTTTTTGAGATTTTTTTTAAAAAACAACTGATTAAAGCGATAATCACATGGTATTTAATTTTCAAAAAATCTAATAACCTACCTGGATGACCTGATTATCATTCAGGCAGGAAATCAATCTTTAAAAATCTTAATACAAAAAATTAAAAAGAGGGAAAAAAAAATTCTTAATTTTAAAATTTCAAAAACCTTA
>Ga0209611_10008754_pt1 | contig 15628 bp, 14 predicted proteins | sample S1TSphgellanicum_3_FD_187693 | JGI IMG/M metagenome (GOLD analysis project Ga0209611, IMG submission 187693) | Host-associated microbial communities from peat moss isolated from Minnesota, USA - S1T2_Fc - Sphagnum magellanicum MG (SPAdes) (version 2) | ecosystem: Host-associated > Plants > Peat...
GTCAAAATGGCAATCAACTAGACCATAGGATGCTCAGCAAGCAGTCAGCCACCAAAGTATATGTATGAGAAAGTAGAGCTCTTCCACATGACTATGTTCTTATGGAGAATTCTTAGAAAATAAGTGCAGGCCAAGTGCATCTATTCAAAGGCACGATGGACCAAAACTAGGAGATGCTCAACCATGTGTTTTGTCAAGATAATAGGGGTCATACAGACAAGTCCTCGGTACATAGGTCTATACTAGGCATTTCCTTGTATGATATGTTATGCTACAGCCTAAAGGTAGAGAAAGCTGGGTCGAAAACAGGAGTGACAGACCTTCTCCACGTTCCCAAAAGCGTACCAACCCATCAGCAGAGCCTGTGGATCAAAACCACAGAGTTTTCATGAATTACATCTAAGCCATACAGCTGGAAGTATGATGAGTTGGAAAAACTCTAGAGATCAAGGATGCAGACTTGTACCAGTGATGATACCAGAATCAGCCGCACAGAACTCAACATTAGTGACAGCACCAGCATGGCTTGCCAGCACTGCATCACATGATCCACGTGACGCAGACCATACACGTGCTGTCCAGTCATCACTGCCGGTCACTATGATGTCACCAACCATCCGCAATGACCTGTACCCTCCAATGTATCAACATACAATCAGCTCCTCATAAGTTTTAGGAGCAGCTTGAACAAGAATTGTCCTTCAGAAGGAAGGTGAATCAGCAGATTGACAAGCACCTAGCTAAAGATGAGAGAACACTTTGAAAGTGAAATCTCTTTTAAGTACAGAGAATTTCTCATAACTTACAATTTAAATTGACCTGAAAAGAAATGAGAGATGACTCAATAAAAAAGTTATGGATATTTCAGAGCTGACAATATACAAAAGCAATCAATCAGCAAGTGTGAAAAAAAGGAAACCCAACCCTAAAGAAAAAAGGGAAAACAAGACCACAAAACAGAACTGGGGAGCAGTTTGAGTGACAGCAACAGTCATACACATGTTCATGGACTCTAAACAGCAACATGTATAGTATTCACTAATGGCCACCTACCATACTACAGGGAACATCATTGGTCCTCAGCAATGTGTAGAGGCTAATGTCAAACATTAACCAATGTACTGAGTTTCTGTCACAAGGCTGGCCATACTGGGAACAATCAGCCATGATGCTGGCTAAATCACCAAACATAAAAGCGAGAGACAATCAAAAACCCCTGAGAAGACAGAGGAACAACAAAACAAAGAGAAACAGAAAAGCAAAGAAGGCAAGAAATCAGAAAACTAGCAGGAAGGAGGAAGAAAACACACAGAAGAGGGGGGGGACTTTGAGAGGAAGAAATTTAGAGGACAAAATGGGGCTTAGAACCTCTCTACTAAGGATTAATAAATTGAACATTCACATTTCTGAAAGGCTGAAGCTCGTAACAGAATTCCTTTGTTCAGCAAATATGTGGTTTCATTTAAAGGAAACTTTGAAGAGTAACTATTTTCATTCAGCAGAGCAATTCATCTCACTAGTTGAGCTACGAAGATTTCTAGACTTGGATAAAGCTGGCCCACCTGATCCATTTAGTATGCCCCATCAATCTCTGCATCTGCTTTCCTCCACGAATGTCCCAGACATTCCCAACCCTACAAATTCCAACATCAAGAAAACCAATGACCTGCCTGTGAGATTTGGTCCACAATTCTCTCAGCCCTGAAGTACTTGATGAATCCATTTAGCCCAGTGAATGAGTTTTACTGTCAAATTGACTTGTTATCGCTCCTATTGAAGAACCTCCTGATCCCTTTGTTTCTCAGATTACAAGACATACCCATCTACACCAGCAGCAGCCAAAACACCACTTGAGTCATCATAATCCATGCAAAGCACAGAACTGGTACTTTTCCCCACTGTGGCCACACATGAGTCTGTGCGAATGTCCCACATCTTCAAGCTACCATCATGTGATGCAGATAGGACACGATCCCCCGACAGCATTCTGACACAGCTTACCTGTAACACGGAAAAGAGCAGCAATGTTAGAATTTCCCAAGACCAACTCTGCACCACCATCATGCATTTGCTGAGATCACACATCCAGGATCAGGGTGTAATGATCAAATACCTTGCCCTCATGGCCCTTTAACTCTTCCAACAGTTGTCTGGTACTCTTGTCCCATACTAGTACACGCTGATCATCAGATCCAGATACTACTCGCCGACGGTCTGAACTGATGGCACGAATGGCCCTGTTTTGGTCATATTAAAACACAGGTCAGCTTTGACATGAAGACAGCCATGATGCTGGCTAGCTAAGCAAAACATAGAAAGTTCTTGAAACTACAAAGGAAACCAAGAAGGAACAGGAACATAAACAGGAGGCAAAACAAAAAGGAAAGGAAAAAAGCAAAGAGGAGAAGAAGAGAGAGCAATAACAAATTTCCGAGCCTCTTGTGAAGAGAAAGTGAGCTTCAAAAAATTCCCACTGGTAATTAAGAAGCAGTTGAAGGAATCCTTTGAAGATTCAAGATGCGAAAGGCATAAACACCCGACGCATTTCTTTCTTTGTTAAGCAAACCTCCAGAGGTTTGCTTCAACAGAAAGTCTTGAAGATGTGTTTTCCACAGCTTAGCCCCTTAGAAGGGAGAGGAGTAGAACTGGCTTCATTTATGAACTAGGGCTTTATGAGATTTTTTCTAAAACTTCCAAGTTACAGAAAGAAAAGGAGTACAAGGGCCACACTTTGATTTGACCCTATGAACTGCATCGAAAGAACAATGAAAAGCTAAATCTGCAGATTTTGACAAACTTAGCTTCACAATAAGTGCATTCAACAGAATTCATTTTGTAGAAACTGAAGCAATGTAATGCTTCTTACAAGTGAGCACAAAGTTATAACTACATTTTATGCAATTACATAATAGCAAAACAGTGCTGAGATCTCTCCAAAGGTGTAAGGAGTGAACACAAGAAAAGAGAACTGAGGATGAAGCCCTAACATGGCAACATGGGCAAAGCTTGGATCTTCAACTTAACAAAATCAAGGACTTTTGATTTCCATTCAGTTAAGAGGCCAGGCATGCCAAGGCATGAGAGTATTAAAATGCATACCTGGTGTGGCCTATCAAAGTAGCCACACATAGCTCAGAGCCACGCATAGATGGATCCCAGATCTTGACCTGCCATTTTTCCAGTTTTTGCAATGTGAACCAGGAGTTTTTAATTGTGCAACTTTACCTGGAGATGTGGGAGTTTACCTTCAACTACCACAATAGGCAATTGCACCATTCAGAGAAAGGCAGCAATACACCAAATTCTATACATTCAAGCAGAATGAAAAAAACTTTGGTTGTCCATTATTATGGCATAAGGAGCATATACCAGCCTTAAGCAGATGAGGGGCTTGCTATTTTGACAGGCAGAGCCTTCACATGTCCTGCACAACAACAGAACAGTGAAGTAGAAAACATACCGTACAGTCTGCTGAACCACTGATAAAAAAGCCTGAATCTTCACTATCGCTTGCCAGATCCCCCATCTCAGCTCTTGTGCCCACATGCAGGGCTGTAACTGAAGCTTTATGACCTCGCAACAAACGTACACCAGATGACCCACGCTTCAAACCAGCCCCTGAAGCTGGCTCCAAGTTTGGTGCTGGCAGGTTTCTGCTGGTTTCACTCCTATCTGCAAGTATGGAGATGACCCAGTGGTCAACACATTGCAATCAGCCCCACAAACTTGCAGGAATGAAGAGGCAGAATATCAAAACAAGACTGCACAGTGCAATGTCCAAGAAAATAGCTTCTCTCAAATGAAGGCAGCTGCTGGAACAAGGCTCTAACAGAACTCCTGCACCTTTGTGCTCAAATATTTAGAGTTGTTATAGCTGCTGCATTCATTGACTTCCAAGGCACTGGAAGAAGTGGAAGTGCAATAGAAGAGAAACACAGCTAACAACCAGCCTTAGCTTGATTCATGATTGTGGACAGCAATACTGGATATAGGAAGAGAAATGGGTTAGTCAGAAACCTAATACAGACTGACTGCCACGTGGACGACCGGCTGTAGCAGAGTGAGTCTGTACGGCACGGTCTCGACTGAACATGCTCTGCACCCAGCTCCGGCCAATGCCAGCTGCCTCTGATGATGGCTGGTGATTTACATCACTTCTGCTCTGATCCAGCTGCTGCTGCTGCTGCTGTGCATGTACTGCTACAGCTTGCTCTGGCAAAAGCCCCCAGTACCCCTCTCCTACTTGCTTCATGAGAGATAATAACCCTCTTAGCTTTATCTGCACCAGTACATGCACAATGTGAGTCTTCACCTACAGCACAGTTGGATTCACAAACACCAAGAGTTCACAAGATACAACCTCCATAAGATTGATAAACAGCTTCAAGCTGCTCCAAACTATGCACCATTTCTGGATGTGCTCACTAACATTGCTGTACACCACCGTGTATTAGACCCTCACATTACCAGTCAACCTGCTATTTTGATAACACACACATATTCTCCAACATGCCCTAAATTGCACACCTGACAAGATTTACTAGCATTACTGAAGAGGCAATGTCAGAGCAGAAAGCAGCTAGGCACTAACCAGCTGCTTGAATCCAAGGTTGTTCTTTTGAGCAATGGACTCTAGAATCAACCAGGCCTTTGAATCTCGCAGTCCCAAGCCAGCCTTCATATACACAACCCAGCACCACACTTTGTCAGGTGCCTCCACCAATGATTCAGTGGATGTTGATTGTTAATATAACAGGGAAGACAGCAGGTGAATCTTCACAGTTGATGTGAACCACCACTTACAAAAATATCAGGAATTCTTCATTTGGATATGAGATGTGTTACCAAAGACAAAGAAACTTACCATGTGCTTGGCCAAAACAACAAGCTGTTCAGTAACAATATCTGCATAGCTGCCAGTTCTGTTTAACAGCCACAGAGGATTAATATTACAAGATATGACAGAAGCTTTGGTAGATACCATCCTCCAATAGAAACAAAAAACAATATACCAATCAATCATATACCACAGCTGTGCACAATTACAACTGGCCCACTAATGAGTCCCTTCAACTGTGGTCTTCAAGTCTTAAGTATCTTCACAAGATGTCTGAGCAGAGAGAGGATACTTCACAGAGAATGTGCTAGCAAACAAATAGTGATGAATCATGCAGAAAGTGTTCTATTGGAGATCCTTACTTGTCAGAGGCATTCTCCAATTTCTCAAAATAGAACTCCCAGAATCTGAGATACAGCAACTGCAACTATTAGTTTCACAAACAAGACAGTTGTCTTAGGGACAGTTCATTAACAAGATTGGAGTCAATTTATTGATACATTGGCTAACAGAACCTCCAAATGCTTACCTGAGTTCATCCCAAACAGGCAAAGTTCCAAGGTGCCGTTGGATGTAGTCAGTAACATTGCCCAAATCTTTGCGATAAATTTCTGCCGTGATTTCCAAAGCGCCACAGACAGTTGGCATATCACCGCGCATAGTTGCCCTATTTATTGTTGTTTTCATCTGCAAAAGAAGCCACACCTACGTGTTACATAGAAATGCATTACAATAGGTAAAAACAATCACACCAGAATGTATGTCATGACATATATGAATGACCACATGGACAAGGTTTAGGATCTCACTCACCAGTTCTTTGACAGCCATAAACTGCTGGTCTGTTAAATCGCATCGCCAGCCCTACACACATGCACACCATTTTTTGAAGTAAGAATAATGATGCACATAACACCACCAAAGGCTCCCAAGAGTAGTTCATACTTACTGATTGAATGTGCTCTCTTAAGCATTCCACCAATCCACTGCCACCGATGCCCTCCACATCTGACTCTATCAAAGCTGTCAATCAACCACAAGACACAGAAGACCCATGATGAGATATGACACAATTATGACAGCAAAAGACATTAACTATGAAATCAACAGACTAGCTCAATATACAACATACAATATCTCCATGAGTATTGAGAATTTCCTGATACTTGTGATTTAAGTCAACCTAAATAGAATTCACAGATTGTAAGAGAGTAAGTATATTACAGAGTTCAGATCCAACAACATATCAGCCAACAGGGAAAAGACAAGACCCCAACCCCAAATAACAGAGAAAAAAAATGAGTGGTTTCAACACCCACCAGTCACACACGTTCAGTGACAGTAAAATAGATATCTTTGGAAGTACTGAGAACTTCTCCATACTTACAGTCTAAGAAATTCACTGCCCATTTGACAACTACCACAAGGACACCCACACCCACAGCACCTTTAACAAAGACATCAACTTTCCTAACAGGGGACACCTCATGAAAAGAAGAACAGAAGACAGGCTGATACATACCAAAGATGGTTCCATACTCAGAAGATGAAAGGGGATCCTCTGCACCACTGAGATTGATGAGGCGCTTCCATAAACCCTGCAAGAGAGAATATGGTTCTAGATAAGTCCAATGACCAACACCAGTTTCTTGTTCAACTCTGTGAATGAGCCATTGATTCAAAAAGACAGACAGTCTCTATCCAGAAAGTGACAAACCTGTAGCTTGACTTTGATGTCAAGAACCATGAGGTCTCGCTCAGCCTTCACACAAGATAGACAAACAGCCAAATTGGATGTAAGTGGTCAACAATACAACTTTGGCATACAAAGCTTAAACTCCAAAATTGAAGCCAGATCCAAGGGGAAAAGGGTTGTCAAATAGACTCACAGCTCTTTCTTTTGAGTGCTCTCCTTCTCTTGCAGATCTTGAAAAAGAGCTGCATTTTGCAAAGAAAGATGCTAGTGAAAAGACAGAATAGCTGGCTCACTGAACAAGCTCACTTACCAACGCCAAATCCAAGCATATTCTATTCTTTTACATGATGCTTCTACTTCAGCAGGGTTTGGCTTGACACAAATTCTGAAGCATGTCAATAGCTTACGGTGAAATGGTAGCTGCAGCTGCCAAAGTGGCCCTTCGTTTTTCATCTTGGGCAGGAGTCCTAATATTTGCAGGAAAGCGATCATAACAATGTCTGTGTCTGGACACTGCCAACAAGGGGAAAAACATTCAGTTCTTACAAATCCCTCACTGGGAAGAATTCTTCAATACAGAAAGTGCAAACAAGTGCTTTCCTACCTGGGCCCTGGCTGCTTGCATCTGAAACAGTAAGGATTTCACGCTCCCCAGCCGGGACTGACAATACACTTATAGGGCCTTCATGACGTGCCATGGCTATTTGCAACTTGTCCAACAGATTAGGTCCTGCCTCTACAGCCCCATGACCTCTTTCTAGGAAATCCAGGAAATTCAGTGTTCCTAAGAGTTGGCCCACCTGCATCAACCCACAGCTTTCAGCTCCATGTCAGAAACATGCTCCAAGACTCAATGTGCTCCAAACAAACTTAGTCCCTGATCAGTGCTGTGTGACAATGGGTTTAAGCCACAAGGCATATTTAGATAACCTGGGTATTACCATATCATCTGACGAAACATTGGCTATCCTTGAACGCTTCTTCAGAAATGCCTGAGTATTGAACACATTTGTTGCTTCATGGGAAGTATCCTGAAAGGAACCAGAAAGAAGACTTTATTGCAAAGCTTGAACCCACAATTGCCAAATATCCAAGTACAGCTCAGTGATATGGAAACCATGAACAGAGAAAGCACATTGCATATCTGCACCCATCAGATCACAAAAATTTATACATATCCATGCAACAGTGGCAAAAAGTCCAGAAGAGTACTTTGAAGGGAATTATTGTGTCAGTTACAGCAACACCAAAATGAACACAACAAGAATGAGTATCATCCTAATCATGCTGAGGTTATGTCACATTTCCAGTAGCAACTGGATAACTTAGTAATGATGTCAGCTAGCATCAGTAGTGTCCTCATTCAAGCCACAACAATCCAGACAGGAAAGCTTACCACAAAATCACGATATCCACTTAGAATTGAAGCTAAGAACTGCAGAAAAATAAGCCTGCAATCAGGAGCCAAGAGGTCAAGATGGAGCAGCCTAGATATTCATCAACAGATGGAAGTTAAATAGGAAGTTCTAATCCAGCAACCTTTCTCAAATTAATTAGGCTCACAAGAAACAAAGTCAGTAGCTTTTATAAGATCTCCAGAATCCAGCAGTCTCAGTTGTACAAGTCATCAAAACTTTGGAACCTGGCACCTAAAGTCACCATTCAGCACAATCTAAACCAATACCCACCCTGTAGAACATTATCCAAGGTGAGAAGGAACTGGGCAGTGAAATAACAGGGACAGCATGGTCTTACATAATAGAGACAGTTACCTCAGTTCACGGTCATGGTCCTGGCACCAAGGCTTTGAAAAGCGGCAGAGGTAGGAATCAGATGACTGAGCACAGTCCAATTGGACCAAATTAGGATGCACCAACTGCAAAAGTGCTGCCCGTAGTTGGCTTCCTTCTGGCTCTGGCAATGCTGGTATATCCTCTGGTGTGAAGTCCACTTGATTATTGTCGAGGTTCACCACCACCACCTAACAACAACATTAAAACCTCAAAAATATGACACACTGTGATCATAACATATGTAGCTTCTTCTCTTTACAAACTTTGAGCACATACTTGAACTTCATAGAGGCTCTAGTGAGCAGTCAACAGCACTGCTTGCATTGTTCTCAACTTATATTGCAGAAAGCCACCAAAGGAAAAGTCAACTGTGATCAAACAGAACAGCAAAGAAGCATACCCCATCCATAGTCAAATCTGTAGTATCCACAGCTGAGTGCAGGCCCATCAGATATGGAGTGGGTGCATCAATGTAGTCGACTCCAGCATAAAAAAGGACTGGAATGTATACATGCTGCAATCCCACAGCAATTCCTCAAAATCCACAAACCAACAATCCATGCTTATCAAGCCACATATCTATGAGATTAGAGAGAAAACTCCACATTAAAACTTTGAAGGTAACTATTATGTCACTTTCAGTAAAACAACATGAACAGGACAAGAATGAGTTCGTTCATAAGCTGATGAGCTGTCAATCAGGAAGCAATAGACCATCACAGTCACAATGAATGACAATCAAACTCCACAACAAAACTTCAAAGGCAACTATTGAGTCAGTTCCAGTAAAACCAAAATAAACATGACAAGAATGAGTGTAGTCATAACCTTATGAGTCTGACCCAAAAAAGTATCAGACCATAACCTTAACTGGGAATGGCAGTAACCAACTGCCATTATTTCCCACTGATGTCATCAGCTCCCAATGGTGGGTGTAAATGAGTATATAATATAGTGCTCAAAATTTCTGGCAAACACAAAAAATCTGTGTCCTGAATTTATGTCACAATGGAAAGAATCAGTTGTGATTTTGGCCAGCACCTAATAGAGATAGTGTATCAAAAAATTCAGTTGTATCCTTGTTCACGCTGCAACAAGCTTGTGACGGTAAGCTTCTTCAAATTTAGCTGCTTATCAAGTCATACATTCACTCACCTGCCACTTGATTGGGTATATGAGGTGGCAGACAGCCTCTGCCACCATTGTCAGCACTGAGTACCTACCCCATACATTCCCAACATCCTATCATTTCCGAGAACAACAAGCACGAAATCTAGAATTTACTATTCAAAACAACTACTTGTGACCTGAGCATGCTTAGAGTTCAGAAAGTTGTTTTGTGAAATTTGTTAGTCTTAACTTGTGTCACTTGCATAGAAAATAGCAAAGGAACACCTACTTGTTGGCACGCAAAAGCACACGCCGTTCAAGAAGAATGGCAGTGAAGAAGCGAAGCACATTGTCAACATCCAAGCATCGGACAAGTGGCTCAAATGACATCTGCAGCCACCTGAGAAAGGTTAGCAGCTCAATTTTAAAGTCATTCCACAACTCAAACACAGTAATGTTAAGTGGCGTACATCTGCATGAGGCAGGCCCCCCTTTAGTGGAGCTTGTACTGTCAGGAGGTGATTTTCCACTGTGAACAATATCTGGCTTTTTCCAGCACTTGGCAGTGGAACAGATGTTACCATATGCGCAACAATATCCCAAATTGGCTTGCTGCATACAAATTCACCAGCCACAAGAATGCCTGATGTGTCAAAACCATCTCCACATTCTTGTTTCCTTGTTCAAGAGCCAGGGGTTCTTCTGCTGATTTTGGCTTTGGACATTCCACTTATCAGGAGAGTTCTGACTAAAGCCAAAGGTCAAATAAACAACCAAGGATATACAGCAATGAGGAGCCCATACATATAGGGGTCATGATTGGGCAGGTATATGCTTCTTTCCTACTAGAGTTATGATCCATTTGCTGTTATTTCATGAGTAAGTCAAGAACTCTACTCGCCCAACTCTCCTAGACATATTGCCTGCAACTACAGCTGCACATCTGACATGCTAGACTGGGTGCCAGATCTACAGCTGCTAAGAACAATTAGAGATCAAAGATATTGGCACCTGCAGCCAGAGGCTGAGAAACATCTACGATGCAGCTCCTCAAGAGCCTCCCGGAAAACCTGGAAACAAGCGGAGTGGGAAACAAGACAGATGCACTTATCCACATAGGAATTCCGAGGGATGCTATAGGCCTCAGCAACATCATCATCCAATGGGTCCCGAAACGCCACACAACTCACATAAATCTTGGATCCATCTCCATCTGAACCAGGCAGCAAGGCCACAGAGACATTTGCTCAAGACCAAACCCCAATAAGCTGGCCTTCAGCTCATCTACTGTAACCTTGCACATATATCATCACAGCAACTAATGCAGATTACTGAGATCTGTGCAAAAGGGGGGCCCAAAAAAATACACTACAGATTGTAAGACTTGCACTAATCGCAATATGGTGAATGCAAACCTGTGAGCACAATGGGATAGCTACGAGGGAAGCTACTAGGATCTTGCGAATTGGGTCCCGTGGAATAAATCTCCACTCCTCCTGGCAGCACACACTGCATCCAAAAAACTCTCAGTCGAACTCTAACCCTAAAACGCAACTCTATCATCCTATGCATTGCTCCCACATTGGACAAGAAGCCTCTAGAGAGCAAGCTCCCCAAGAAAAAAGAGGAAGAGAAAGCACGAGATCGGATCGGCAAAAGAACTGACAACCTTGCTAGTTTTTTTTTCCCCAAAAGCTTGCTTGCTTGCTTGCTTACCAGAGGTAACTGTGGAGGAGGTGGATGACATTCCGGCGTGGCCAGAGGAGGGAACTGGTCCAGAAGCGCCGGCTGGTACCTCATACCAGTTCCTTGAAAGCCCCGCGAGCCATCGATGGCATGCAGGTCGGGCCCCAACCCACACACCACGAAGTAGTCCACTAGACGCGCCATCGCTGCGCGCGCGAAAGAATCACGATCTTCTTCACATGCATGAAAGAAAGCAACAACAGCGATCCGCAACACAACGGGAAGCCACGCAATGCGAACAACAACTGCGAAGGAGGTTGCTGCTTGATGGAGGAAAATCAGACTCGAGGAGAGGAACCAGGTCCCAAATGAAGAGGACCTCGATTTTCCTCTTCCATTTCAAATTAAGGACTCTCATGGGACCTCGATTTTCCTTCTTTTCATAATTAAGGACTCCCATGACACCTCAATTTTCTTTCTTTTCAAGTTACGGACTCCCATGAGGCCTCCATTTCTCCTTCTTTTCCGATTAAGGACTCTCATGGGACATCGGTTTTCCTTCTTTTCAAATTAGTTTTTCTTCTTTTCGAATTAAGGATCCCCCTGGGACCTCTCAGTTTTCCTTGTTCTCAGATTAAGGACCCCCACAGGATCTCAGTTTTCCATCTTTTCAGATTAAGGACCCCCATAGAACCTTAGTTTTCCATCTTTCGGATTAAGAACCTTCACGGACCTCAGTTATTCTTCTTTTCAGATTAAGAACCCCCATGGGACCTCAGTTTTCCTTTGAATTTGAACTTGTTGAAAATAAATAGATCCCATGTAAATTCATCAAACTAAACTCATTTCGACAATCTATTCAAGAGATTCAATAAATCTCTATGTCACTTATGAATTTGAACATTATGAATATGGAAGGAATATTTTCCTTATAATGCAAACAAAGGTAGAGGAGCAAGCAAAGGGTGAAGGATGTAGAATATTGATAGGCAAGAAGGTGATTTTCCCAAAGATAACCTTTTTCAACCAAAAGATGAAAAAATTGCAATCTAAATGGCAAATGCTTATATAAACAAGATTATTTAAATTGAAATGAATCAATACAAATATATCAAAATCAAACTAAAAGAACCAAAATGAATAAAATATATCAAACATCACAAAATACGATTGGTCTTAGCCAAAATATCGAGACAAATATTCAAACATCACATAAGGGAAAAAGGGAATGGATAAAAGCCAATTAACATCAAATAAGGGAAAAAACAAAGGCAATGGATGAAAACTAGTGGATCTTTAACCAAAAATAAAGTGCGTTGGGGGCAAGGGGTATGGTTTAGGAAACAATTCACAAGATAAAAGAGGGAACTGCATAAAAATTAATACAAGCATCAAACAAAACAAAAACAACAATAAATAAATAAATAAAATTGCTAAAGTAATGCACATCATAGAAAAAATAAGGTGAACAAATAAAAATCAATAAGCATGATATAGAAAAAATAAGAAATTTTGCTTCCATGGATGGAGGATGAAAATAACCACATGGATGGGTGGATGGAGTTATTCCCAATCATTGTTGCCCTATTTCTAATCAATAAACAACATTTAAATTTTATGCATTCACAAATGATGTACCAATTATGTTCAAGAATACATATGACAACCCAATTATAAAACTTTTTTTATCCACCAAGCATAGAATTCTATAAAATGACTACAAATTTATAACTATCATTACAAGGAATTGCATATTAATGATTAGTTTTTCAACTATTTTTTAGTTGTAAATGACACATGTGATTGCTAATTTTTCTAATTGCCTTGGATTAATCACATTAAATTTTAGTTACAAAAGACATTACATGGCACCAAGTTAGAACAAAAGTTGCATGGAGGTGTGATTTACACCCACTTTTCATCCAACTTACATGACACAACCATTTATGATTGGTTTTTACAACTAAAATGTATAATAGTGACATATACTTACATGGCATGGTCATTTGTTATTAATTTTATAACTAAAATGTTGACACATGATTAAATGGCACAACATGATTTACTTAATTAAATTGGTTTAAGTTAGGTGGCATGTCTAAACATTAAGGAGTTTAAATGCGTCTTATTACCACAAGCAAGGTGTTTGTCACCTTATTATTTCGTTCCATTGTCTTATAGCTTTGGGGGTCATTTCAAAAGCACCTATGCCCCCATTAGCTCAAAGTTTTAACCCTTGAAAGTTGTGAAACCATCCCTTTTGGCATTAGAACCCTTTTTGACCTACACCTTGATTGGGTTATGATGTAAGCTGATGTTAAAAACACTTTTAGTAACATTTCTCAAACTATTATTAAAAAATCTACGAAATGTTAAGGGACCTCGACAAACACTGTTCCTTTACCAAATTGTTTTATGGTGTTCATTTTTTTTTAAACTATCAACATGGGCAGTGCAAAAGAGGGGTCACCATTATTGAGTCATCTTTAAACATGAGGCGAGGTGACCCCCCTAAGTGGTCATTTATTTGCCTTAGCTCATTATCAAACATTTTTAAAAACCATTGTGCGAGCCCCCAGCTGTGTCTTTCCATCCCTAGTAAATGATACCCACATCATGGCCCTATGAATGAAGTTGTTCCTACCTTTGACCACCTTTCGACCCAATTAACCTTAGTTGGGCTTAAGGTTAAGGTGTTAAAGTGCAACTTTTAGAGTCCATGAGGGATCTTTTTAGGCATAGATTTTTCATGGTTACACTTTGGTCACAAATGGTTTATGCGTTTTGGGTGTGCCAATGGGTTCTCAAGACTTTGTCACACATTTTTTAAATGAAGCTCTATCTCAGGACATGACGCATATCGATGATCTTCCTTTTTTGGGAAACGCACAAATTACATTAGGCATTTTGTCCTCATGTGTTGTTCATCAACCTTATTTCATTCAAATAGTATATTATCTTTTTTTTCTTTCTTATTTCTTTTAGCAAGTTTTGACAAAGGAATTTTGTAGGTATGTGGAAACATTATGGGTCCAGGGTTAGGGGAGTTTATTCAAAGCCCTTTAACGAGGCGAGGCATCATGCCCAACTTATTGATTTCTTTTGGTGGTATAAACCTTTTATCTATGGAAGATTGTGCCTCATCTGTTTTTCTAATGAGTTGGACTTTGGTGGTTTCGTATCTATGCTTTAGCTTTCATATTTTTGATAAACCCATTTTCGAAAAGTATGTTTCTTAGATTGAGGGGGGCCCACACCTCCTTATGTCATGCCTTCATGTAATTTAAGATAACCTTCCTCTCGCAATTAAAAAAATGCAGCTTTCTTTTGAAAGTTTGGCAGTTACCGACCCCTCAAATCTATAGGCATCTTTGATGGACATCCATCATGACACATCCTTTAGGTTTATTTTGGAGGATGAATCCATTTCTTCTATTTCTAAAACTTACATTCGCTCTTATTTGAACAAAAAGGTGGGGCTATATTTTATTATTAGGCCATTTATCCATTTGTTTTGCATCGCACACTTTGTTTTCACCTCAATGATGCATTTTCATTTTGGTCTGATTTAACCTTCAACATTTAATTTTTTCACATGTGAGTGTGGACATGGGTTAAACACATTTGACATGCATTTAACACATTGTCCATTCAAAGGTCAATGGATAACCACACATGATGCCATTAGAGACGTCATGTATGCCTTCGCTCGAAACAATGGGCACATTGTATGGAAAAAACGATGGTATGCATTTATGTCAAAAATTTCATTATAAGCCAATCTCTACCTAACTTGTGAAGACCAGGTCTTTGTTATTAATGTGATGGTTATTGACCCAACACAAGAAATAGTGGCTATGAGTGTCATTAGTTGACCAATAAGTGTAGTTGCAGAATTTAGTGCCATTGTTAATATTCACAAATATAGAAGGTTTCATGAAAGGCACCACTTTATTTCGATGACCATGAAGGTGCACAACACACCCTGGTGTTATATGGATCATTTCATTGAAAAATGTATTCATCTTTTCCACGATAGATGATCGAAAGGTCACTTATCCTTGTTTTTTTGCATTTAGTCTTTTAGGCAGCATGTTAATAATGTTCTTCAACGTGCCTTAACCTTTGCTATAAAAAGGAAGATTGCTTTGGCGAGAGATGCTTGTTCTAAACTTCCTATTACTTTTAGATATCATGATTTACATGTAGGCAACATTATAAGGGCTATGGGTGAGATAGTTTTTTTCCACAAGAAGGACTAGTTCTCTCCTTTCTTTGGTTTATACGGGTTGTGCATTTCTTGGCCTTTCTTTGGCCTTCCCTTTTGTCTTCCACGTGATGGTTTCGGCCATTGATTTTTATCAGATTTTTTGACCCCCTTTGAATGTTTATAACATAACACATGGTTGAAAACCTAGCTTTTCAAATTTCCATGCATCTTATACATTGTTAACACCTTGGGTTTTTTAATGACAAATGTCACCATGTTTCTTGCAACACTCAACA